>JABLTO010186124.1_pt1 | contig 128240 bp, 115 predicted proteins | sample 7160091 | NCBI WGS metagenome assembly JABLTO01 (sample SAMN14651225, study PRJNA627086) | human gut metagenome | isolation source: feces | host: Homo sapiens | reverse complement strand
TCCATCGAGGATTCGGGGTGGGACGCTTACCACAGGCGGAATCAGGAGGAGCTTGAGTCGAACACCGCAGCCGCCGAGCGTGCGCGCCGCGAGGAGCGTGCAGAGGAGCGCGCTGCCGCCGAGGAGGAGGCGCGCGACAGGCTTGACACTCTCGCAAAAGGAGGAACATCCGACGACAGGCTTTTCGATTCCGCGAAGTCCGAGAGAGGAAACATCGAGCGGGAGAACATGAAGGCGCGTGAAGCCACGATGACGCAGGAGGAGTATGAGAGCATCATCGGCAAGCCTCTTACGGAGGAGGAAGCCGCAGATCTGCGCGAGGAAATCTCGAAGGCGGCGGGAAGCATTGCCGCCGAGGAAGGCCTTTATTCCGCCGCCGAGGAGGAGCGTCTCTTCCTCGAAGAAGAGCGCACCACGGTCGCGCCGAAGTGGTTCGAGCAGGTGAAAAAGTCCGGTGAGAAAAGGCAGGCACTGCATACTTAAATGCAGTGCCTGCCTTCATTTGCCGCAGCAGCGATCAATACGGCAAATACATTATGCCACACAACGAACCTGATGTGTTCGTTTCTGTAGGTTTTGGTGGGCCATCAAGGACTCGAACCTTGGACCGACCGGTTATGAGCCGGTAGCTCTAACCAACTGAGCTAATGGCCCGAATGTATCGGACGAAGATTATTTTACCACAATGCGCCCCGATTGTCAATACAAAAATAAACTTTTATTTTTTCGAGAAAATTGTGGGGCTTCGGTGATAATTCTTATTGACAGACGGACTCCGTTTTGCTATAATTAAAGTACCAACTTAAAATTCTTACTTTAAAACTTAAAATGACGGTGACACGCCGACGCGGAAACAAGCCGACGGATATCATCGGAAAGGAAGCTGCAATGGCAAAGTTCAGCGGATACCTGATAGGAACGGATTTCGACGGAACGCTTTCGCGGGACGGCACCGTCACGGAGCGGGACAGGGAAGCGCTCCGGTATTTCCGCGGTGAGGGCGGAATATTCGGGATCGTGACCGGACGCAGCTATTCAAATTCATACGGCCCCTTTCTCGATTGCCTCGGCGGCGGATTTGATTTTGTGATCTGTCAGAACGGCGGAGCCGCGTTCGATCCTTCGGGAGAGTTCGTTTTTCGTCATTCGTTTCCCTCCCGAAGCGTGCTTCCCGTGTATGAATACGCAAAGTCGAACGGCCTCGGTGCGCTGTGCTGCTGCTCCGACCGCGACTTCTTTTCCGTGAATCTCTCCGATTCGCCGTCCGACGGCAAGACCGATATCTCCGATATACTGAAGCTCGGGCGGATAGATCAGATGATAGCGATTCCCGATACATTTCCCGTCCGCCGTGCGGCGGATGAGCTTGAGGCGATCGCCGACGGACGCTTTGGGGTATTCAGAAATCACAGATCGATCGATATGCCGCCGCCCGGGATAACGAAGGCGACCGGGCTCGGTGAGATCGCCGGGCTTTTCGGGATTGATGAGGGCATGATATATACGGCGGGGGATAATTGGAACGATCTCCCCATGATTGCGGCTTTTCACGGATGCGCCGTCGAAAATGCCGAGGACGATGTGAAAAAGGCGGCGGAGATAATTGTTCCCGATATTGCCGCAATTGTGGAATACATAGAAAAAACGGATGCCGCGGAGCATCCCGAAAATAAAACCATGCCGACTGAGGCGGCGGAACGGAGTTTTTTATGAATGCTGAATTTCGCGTTACCGAAAAGGGACTTTGCATATACGCAGACGGGGAGGAGCTTATCTCCGGGATCTGCGGATATATCGAATATCCGGGTCACGATTTCAACGTGCTGAAGGTGAAGAACGTCGGAGAGTGGAGCACCGACGGAGAAAGCGCATCCTGCGACAATATGACGGTTGAGCTTGCGCCGTGTCACGAAGGCTTTCTTGTGAGATCGACCTTCACCAACCTTTGGGAGGGAATAGACGAGCCCGACGAGTTTACCGCCTTTGCGGGTGATTTTGCACGCACGGTGGAACGCGGTATCGTGAACCGATATACCGAAGCGAACGGCAACCGCGTTTGCGAGATGCAGTCTCAGATAGATACGGTGCATACCGTTTACAACGCGGTGTATGACAGCGCCGAAAATACTGTTTTCGACACGACCGAAGGTGACAGCTTCGTTTTCGGTGCCGCAACATATGAAAAGTACTTTTCCGGAGTTACCTTCTCGCGCGAAGGACGCCTGACCGCGCATTGCCGTCCCGAGGCGCATCCGATCGGAACATCCGAAAAAATCACCTCCGAGTGGTTCTTCTTCTCCCCATGCGCGGACTGCGTGAGCGGACTCGAGGATTTCGCAAAAACGGTGGCTTCGATTGCGGGAGTCGAGCGCTTCGAGAGGGAGAATCCGTCGGGATTCTGTACATGGTACTATTACGCGGGACGGATCACTCCCGATACCCTGCGTGACAATATGGCGGTGCTCGACCGTCACCGCGAGGATCTTCCCATAAATTATATCCAGATAGACGACGGCTGGTACGACTGTTGGGGAAGTTGGATGCCGAACGGCAAATTCGGCGATATGAAGGCGATCGCGGACGAGATCAAATCCCACGGATATCTCCCCGGAATATGGCTTGCGCCGTTCGGATGCCACCCTGGAGCGCAGGTTTTTGCGGATCATGAGGATTGGTTTGTTCACGTTCCCGGCGGCGGCGCGTGGCGCGAGCTTTCCTTCGATTTCACGAATCCCGAGGTGAGGGAGTATATCTCGTCGATATTCCGACGCATCTCGTACGATTGGGGCTTCCGCTATATCAAGATGGATATCATAACGGGTACGCTTGCCCCCGGCGCACATCACGATCCTTCTGCGACCGCACTCGAAAACTACCGCCTCGGACTGAAGACCATACGCGAATCGGTCACGCCCGATACGTTCCTTCTTGCGTGCACCGCGCCTCTCGGCGGCGCGTGCGGACTTGTCGACGGAATGCGCGTTTCCTGTGACGTTTTTGAAAGATGGGAATCTCTCCGTGACGTATTCAATTCCGTTATCAAGAGATACTATTATCACAGAAACTACTTTCTTTGCGATGCCGACTGCCTCATAATCCGAAAGAAGGAGAATGAGGACGAGGAATGCTGGCGCCTCTGCACGAGAAGCGACGAGGAGATCAGAACGTATATAACCGCAATGGCGGCATCTGGCGGCATACTCATGCTTTCCGATAAGCTCCCGAACCTCGCGCCCGAGCAGCTTGAGCTTATTTCAAAGCTTTTCCCGATGACGCAGGAGGCGGCGCGGCCGCTCGACCTCATGGATTCCTTCATTCCCGGCGTTCTCGATTTCGGAGTGCGCGCGTCGGCACGCACGGTTGCGTTTATCAACTGGGGAGATTCGCCGCGCGACTTTTCCGTGGACTGCGGAGAATCCTTCATCCGCGAATTCTGGTCGGGCGAAATGTCGGTGTTCTCCGGCGGAAAGTTTATATCCCGCGTTCAGCCCCACTGCGCGAAGGTGTTTGCGTTCACTCCGATCGCATCTTCGGCGATTGTCGGCAGCGATGCTTCGCTTGTCATGCAGTCTGAGTGGAGCGCTGACGGAGATGCCGTGAAAGGCAAACGCATAAAATCCGGAGAACGCCTGTATGCGGCATCAAAAGGCAAAGATCCGACCTCATCCGGATGCAAAGTTTCGGCAATTGCAGAAAACGACGGATACACATTTTATGAGATCATCCCCGACGGGGAAGAGTACACCGTCGCTTTTTAAGGCGACGCGGCTTGCCGCGCCGGGAAATCCGGGAAACGCATAGCGGGCAGTGTTCCGCTGCGGAGGTTTTTCCGTCGGGCAGCATAAAGAAAGGCGGTTCATATGGCAAATTACAGACGCGGCAGAGTCAACGAGGCAGTCTGCAACGAGGTCTCGCAGATCATGCGCGATGTCAAGGACTCGCGTCTTGACGGCGTGATGATAACTGTGACGGGAGCGGATGTTACTCCCGATCTCAAGTATGCGAAGATATTTTATTCCTGCATCGGGGATTTCGATGCAAAGGAGGTCGCGCGCGGACTGAAAAGCGCTTCGGCATTTGTGAGATCGCAGCTTGCGCGCAGGCTCAACATGAGACAGACTCCGGAGATCACGTTCGTTTTCGACGAGTCGGTCGAGCGCGGCGCTCACATAAACAAAATAATACAGAGCATTGAGAAGGAAAGCAAAGCAGGACCGGATACCATCGAGGACGGTGAAAACGAAGAATGAGCACCTTCCGTACTCTCGGCATTGAAGAAATTTCGCATCGTATAAGCGGTGCCGACGCACTTATCGTATGTCATACAAGCCCCGACGGCGACACGGTCGGAAGCGCATTTGCGCTTGCCGAAATCATACGCCTGACGGGAGGAGACGCCCGCGTGGTCTGTTCGGAAACCTTCCCTGACAGATTTTCGTTCATGACGCGAGGTGAGAGCGGGGAATACCGCGACGGAGAAGAGAACGGAAAAACGCTGATCTGTGTTGACGTTGCCTCTCCCGCACAGCTTGGGCGGCTGACGCACCTTGCGGCGAAAGCCGATATCATGATCGATCACCACGGCACGGGCGAGATCTTTTCGGACGGGCTTGTCGATCCGGATGCCGCCGCCGCAGGTATCATTGTATACGATATATATAAATTCATGCGGGAAAGCGGTGCCGTTTCCGAAAGCGCATACACCGCGCGGATGCTGTACGCGGCGGTATCGTCGGATACGGGCAGCTTCCGCTACGCGAATACGGACGCGCGCGCCCATCTTTGCGCGGCATATCTCGTCGGGATAATAAATTCCGACAAAGACGGCGAGGACACCGCGCAGATCGCGCGGCTCCTGTTCGATTCAAAAACCGTATCTGAGCTTCGCGCGCAGGCTTTGGCATCAAAGAATCTGCACCTTCTCTGCGGCACCTCGGTCGCACTTACCGTTATAACGCAGTCCGATCTTGAAAGTGCCGGGCTGACGTGGGAGGACTGCTCCGCGGTCGTTGACATCCCGCGAAGCGTGCGCGGCGCGCTTATCGGAGTGGCGGCGAAGGAAAAAACGCCGGGCGAGTACCGCATATCGTGCCGTTCAAACTGCGCAGCCGATGTCGCCGCGGTATGCGCTTCGTTCGGCGGCGGAGGACACACAAGAGCGGCGGGGGCAACGGTGCGCGCATCGTCTCCCGATGAGCTGATCGCACGGATAACGCCTCCCCTTGAGGCTGCGGTAAAGGAGAACAGGAATGCAGAACGGGCATAACATGGGAACCGAGCCGTGCGGTGTTATCGTAATGGATAAGCACGAAGGGGTAAGCTCCTTCCGCATGATACAGATACTCCGGAAGATGTTCGACACCAAAAAGGTCGGGCATACGGGAACGCTTGATCCGCTGGCAACGGGAGTTCTTCCCGTGCTCGTCGGACGCGCGGTCAAAGCGTCCGAGTACATAATGAGCGAGGATAAGGAATATTCCGCCGTGATGCGCCTCGGAATTGAGACCGATACCGAGGACATAACGGGAAACGTAATTCGCTCGGACAGTGCGATCCCGGGAGAGGATGAGGTGTACCGCGTCTGCGAGAGCTTTTGCGGCGAGATCAGTCAGATACCGCCGATGTACTCGGCGATCTGGCAGGACGGACGCCGCCTCCACGAGATAGCGCGCGGGGGCGGAGTAGTCGAGCGCGAGGCAAGAAAGGTGACGGTAAGCCGCCTCCGCGTAAAGAAGATCGACGAGGCGACATACTCGCTTGACGTCGCCTGCTCAAAGGGAACATATATAAGAACGCTTTGCGCGGATATCGGAAAAACGCTCGGCTGCGGCGCCGCGATGGCATCGCTCCGACGGACGAGATCGGGAAATTTCACTCTCGACAGAGCGCATACGATCGCCGAACTTGAAGACCTCAGCGTTGAGGAACGGCGGGCGCTGCTCCTTCCGGTGGAGAGCGCATTCGTTCAGTACCGCGAGATCGAGCTCAGTGATTTCTATCATCGGCTTGCATCGTGCGGTGCGGAGATATATCTGAAGAAGATCCGCACTCACGCGGAGCCCGGAGAGACCGTGCGCATGAAGCACGACGGAGAATTCTTCGCACTCGGCAGAGTCGAAGAATTTCCCGATGGCACGGCGATACGTCCGGTGAAGCAGTTCGTCCTGTGAGGATACGCCGATTGGAAAAGTAAATACGGGTGTGCGAAAGATGCCCCCGAAAAATAAAAGGAAAGGAAGCCTTTTTATAAAGGCAGGGAACCCAAAATGAAAATCATGATTGCCGAAGACGAGATCGAAATGTCGAATGTGCTGGTGAAGATACTTCGCCACAACCGCTATTCGGTTGATGCGGTGTATGACGGCGAAACAGCCGTCAAGTATGCGGAGGCGGGAACCTACGACGCCATTGTTGTTGACATAATGATGCCCAAGCTCGACGGATTGCAGGTCGTAAAGACGCTTCGCGCACACGGATGCGATACGCCCGTTATGATCCTTACCGCGAAATCAGAGCTTGAAGATAAGGTCGAAGGGCTTGACTCGGGTGCAGACGATTATATGACCAAGCCGTTTATGATGTCCGAATTTCTTGCGAGAGTTCGCGCACTCACTCGCCGCCGCTCGACCATAGGACCTCAGGTTCTCACTTACGGGGATTTGAGCCTTGACAGTGCAACCTACGAGCTTATCTGCGGAGAAAAGCGCTCCAGACTTACAGCGAAGGAGTATCAGATCATGGAGCTCCTCATGGAGAATGCCGGACGCCTTATCTCCACCGAGCAGATCATGGACCGCATCTGGGGCTTTGAGTCAGCATCCGAGATAAACGTCGTGTGGGTAAACATATCCTATCTGCGCCGCAAGCTCAAGGAGCTCGGCTCGAGAGTTGTTATCAGTTCTCACCGCGGAATCGGATATACTCTGCGTGATTCCGAGCCCGAAGAATGAACGGCGGGAACAATCTTCAGAGGCGGCTCCGTACGAAATTCATTGCACTTTCCGTCGCGTCGTTTACCGTCGTTATGGTGATTATTATAATTGCGATAAACGTGATAACCGCAGTGAAGATAGATTCGCATAATAACAACATCCTTACGGCACTGAGCGAAAACGGCGGAGATTTTCCGCAAAAGGAAGAGTATGAAAAATACGATTTCGACGGATTCGCCTTCGGAAGCGAGATGCCGTACTCGACGAGATATTTTGCCGTGATAACAGATATGTTCGGCAAAGTGGTTGACGTTCGGATGAGGCATATCGCCTCGGTAACGCGCGATGAAGCGGTGAAAATGGCACTCGGCGTCCTTCCCGGGCACAGATCGGCTTACAGAGATGTAAATGAAACAGCCGAGACGCTGACGGCGGAGGTCGGTTCAAATCAGAGAAAGAAAAATGATTTCTGTTATATCGTATCCTTCTGCGGTGACGGATATATTGCCGTTTTTCTTGACGTTGCACGCGATAATTATATCAAGAGCACGCTCATGGTCGCATCGGTCACCGCGGGAGTCATCAGCGTTCTGCTCGTGTCGGCGGCGGTGTCACTGCTGTCCGGAACGGCGATACGTCCGTTTGTGAAAACAGTCGAGGCGCAGAAGAGATTTGTTGCCGATGTCAGTCATGAGCTCAAAACGCCGATTGCGATAATTTCCGCCGATACGGAGGTTCTCGAGCTTGACGTTCCCGAGAACGAGTGGCTCGTCTCGATAAAGCATCAGGTGAAGAGGATGAGCTCTCTTGTTTCGGATATGCTCACGCTTGTGCGCGCGGAGGACCCATCCTCTCTGAGAAACATCGAGGATATCGACCTTTCCGCGGCTGTCGATGAGATCACCTATTCGATGAGATCGCTTGCCGAGGAGAAAGGCAGGCATTTCGAGACGTATATCGAAAGCGGCATTACCGTATGCGGCGAATACGATAAGATATACGAGCTTCTGTCGATTCTCTTCGAGAATATGATAAAGCATTCCGTCGGAGATAAGCTTATCGTCTCCCTCGAAAAGAGCGGCAGGGATGCGGTCATAAAGACGAGGAACGCCTGCGGACAGATTGACTCTCCCGAGCGGCTGTTCGACAGATTCTACCGCGCGGATGCTTCGCGTGAGCGCTCGTCGGGCGGCTTCGGAATCGGACTTTCCGTCGCCAAAGCCGTTGCCGAAGCTCACGGAGGGAAAATAAACGCGCAGGTCTGCGACGGATATATCACATTCACCGTGACTCTTCCGCTTTGATCTTTCGGCGGATATGAAAAAGTAAAGACCGGAGAAGATTTTCTCCGGTCTTTTGAAATTTTCCGAAATTAATTACTGTAAAATCCCAACCTTTCCGACTGTGCGGTGTCTGTATGGTTGAAAGCTTTCAAAAGAGGAAAAACAGATGACAAAAGAATTTGCCGAAGAAACCGTAACAAAATATCTGAAGCCGATCTACGCTTTCGCGCTGAAAAGGTGCGCGTGCATTGAGGACGCTCAGGATCTTACGCAGGATATCGCTCTATGCGTGTACAGGAGCCTGTGCGGAAGGGACGATATTTCTTCTCCCGACAGGTTTATATGGACCGCAGCACATAACGCGCTGAGCAATTATTACCGCAGAAAAAGAAAAAGCGTGCTCATGTTTTCCGGCGTATCCGTCGAGGACGTGCAGGAGCTTGCCGCATCCGACGAGAATATCGAGGAGAGCGTTGTCGGCAGCATGAGCACACCTCCCGAAGAAAGGCTGCGTCTTGAGATTGCGTATCTTTCAAAGCTTCAGAGAAAAACGGTGATTGCTTTTTATTATGAAAATAAAAAGCTGAACCGGATCGCAGAAGAGCTCGGCGTTCCGCTCGGCACAGTCAAATGGCATTTGTTTGAGGCAAAAAAGAAGCTTAAAGGAAGGATGGAGACTATGAAAGAATACGGAATGCTTAAATTCGACCCGATAAAATTCGGACGCATCGAAACATGCGGACTGAGCGGAAGCGAGGGAAGCAACAAGAAACTGCTCCGCAGCGCTCTTGCACAGAATATCATCTATTCGGTCAGGGAAAAGGCAAAGACGGTGAACGAAATCGCGGACGATCTCGCTGTTTCTCCGGTTTATGTGGAGGATGAGGCGGAATATCTTTGCCGTTTAGCCTTTCTCGATGAGGCGGCGGGGAAATATATAAGCCGCGTGATCGTCTGCGAGGAGAACGCGGAGAGGAGCGCCGAACTTGACGCAATATATTCCGAGGCGGCATCGTTTTTTGCTCCCGCGCTTTTCGACTCGCTTTACGCGATTGCGGAGGACGAAAGTGTATACGGCGGAAAATTCGGCAATGTTACGAGGACCGGCGACACGCCGCGCGACGTGAACTTTATTATGTGGGGACTGATCCCGTACGTTATGGGGAAGTGCGGAAAAATGTCTGCCGAAAGCGAAGCGGAGTTTATCGCATCGGCATCGCTTCGCCCGGACGGCGGACGCAACATCTGTACGGCGACGGTTGCATCCGATGCGGACGCCGAAGCTGAGGAGGACTTTGCAGGTCCCGTATGCTTTATGAACGGGAGCGACGGACTTTGGATATACGATTCGGCACAGTCCGAGAAAAGAATCGATTCCGGATATTTTGCCGAAGCGCAAAGAATTCTCTCGCTGTTTTCAAAGCTTAACGGCGGCGCGGAGCTTTCCGAAGAGGAGCTTGCATATCTTGCACAGCGCGGATATGTCTCTTTCGTCCGGGACAGCGTCGGAACAAAGACGGTTACGAAATGCGTATGGCTCTGCGACGAAGCTGTTCGGGATCGCCTTGCCACGGCGGGAAAAGCACTTGAGGAGAAATTCGCACCCGAGTTTGACGCACTCAGGGAAAAGTATGCCGAAAAGGTTCTCAAAGATACACCGCCGCACCTGAGAAAGGCACAGAGCTTCATTCTCAAAAACATTTTCGTGTCTGACGGAAGCTTTATCCGCTGCTGCATTGACAGGCTTGTCGGAGACGGAAAGCTGAAAATGCCGACGGATGAGCAGCGCCGGTCGCTCGGTATCGTTATCGAGACTGTTGTATAAACCGCTTATCCGTTAAACGCAGATATAAAAAACGCACGGCTTTGACCGTGCGGATATATGATAAAGCTACGGCAGCCGCAGGAAAAATCCCTGCGGCTGCCGATTGACTGTACAGAAAAAAGTCGGGCATATCGCCCGACTTTTCGATAGATTTTCGGAGGCTATAGAAGATCCCTTTTTGCGGTGAAGCAGAGGCGCTGCGTTTTTTCGGATATGCTGCCGTCGGTGTACGAGTCGGTCACCGAGAGAACTTCAAATCCGCAGTGTGCAAGCATGGCGGTGAGCTTTTCGGGAGAATGGTATTTCTCCGAAAATTCCGTGTCGGTGCGCCGCCAGAGTCCGCCGTCCGTCTCTTCGAAAAGCGTCAGATAAAAATCCGCCGTCGCATTCTCCGGATCGTAGTCGTTCTGCCATGTGAGAAGGCATCCTTCATCCTCGAGAACATAGTCGTTCTGACCGTAGACGGAGGAAAATTTGTATTCGGAATTCACATCGAATATAAATATTCCGCCGGGATCGAGGTAATTGTGAAGCAGCGAGAACACCTTCGCAACCGATTCGTCGTCCGTCAGGTGGTTGAGCGTGTCGGTCGTACAGACCGCGGCGGCGACGGTGCCGTAAAGCTCAAATTCGGTGATGTCCTGGCAAAGGTATAGTATCTTTCCGCTTTGCGCCGAATTTTCGTAAGCCTTGCCGAGCATCTCCTCCGACGAGTCGACACCCGTCATGTCGTATCCGCGCGCGTCAAGCTCCCGCGTCAGCATCCCCGTTCCGCATCCGAGATCGAGAACGAGCGACGAGCGCGGAATATTTGAGCGCGCGAATACTTTGTCTATATGATCTGCCATCGCGGTATAGTCGGCGTCGGAATTCAGTGCGTCGTAAGCAGAAGCGAAAGCGTCGTATGCATTTGCCATGATCATGCCGATAGCTTTCGCTTTGCGAAAGCTTCCTTTCTTTTTGGGATTTTCGAACGCAGATTCACCGGATTCTGCGATTCGGTTCGCACCGCGCGTCTTACTTCGCTTCAGCCTCGTTCTTCATGCGCTCAAGCACCGCGGTATATCCTTCGTCCCCGTCCTTTATGCAGCGGCTCACGCGGCTTATCGTGGCGGTCGAAAGTCCCGTCTTTTCCGCGACCTCGGTGTATATCTTGCCGTCGGAAAGCATTTTCGCAGCCTTCATTCTCTTCGACATTTCCTCGATCTCCTTCGGGGTGCACAGATCCTCGAAGAATCCGTAGCATTCCTCCACGGTGGAGAGCGACAGAATGCACTCAAACAGAAAATCCTTCTCTTCGGTTATCCTTCTTTTTGCCATGTCAGAAAATCCTTTCACTGATTATTATCCGAATATAATTTTTACGATATCGTCAGCCGACGCGCCGGAGATGTAGCTTCCGACGCCGATCTCCGACAGCCGTTTTTTTATGCTTTCGCGCTCGAGCCTGCATCCTTTCAGGCGCTCTTCAAGCTCATGCGTATCCTTCTCGCCGAAGAAATCGCCGAAAAATCCGATATCGGAGAGAATTCCGCGGTCGGCGGTGTACATCACTGTGAGCGTGCCGAAAGGGAAACGCTCGGTTCTTTCGTTCCCGAACGAGGGAGACGCGCCGTAATTCCATTCCCATGTCGCGTATTTTGAATCGCGCAGCGACGATATTCCGCTTCGCTCTTCGTCGGTCAGCTTCCTCGAGGGCGCGCCGTATTCGTTTTCCGCAAATCGGAGAATGTCGAGAAGAAACTCTTCCGGGGATACGCCCGACAGCTTTTCGGAGAGGGCGCTTATGTTTGCGACGCGGCTTTTCACGCTTTCGATTCCCTTGGTGACGAGCTTTTCGCGGTTGACGTTGAGCGCGCCGCTCATCTCGGAGAGATCGGCACTGTAAAGAAGCGTTCCGTGATGCATAAGCCGCTCGCTGCCGTCGCTCCTTCTGTAAACGCACTGTGCGTTGCCCGAAATCTTACGCCCGTCGGCGAGGATGTCGTTGCGCCCGCCGAGCGAGGCATCTATTCCGAGCGTGCCGAGGTAGCGTATTATCGGGGAGGCAAAGCGCGAAAAATCTATTCCGCCGCCGCCGTAGGCGCAGATGAAGGTGAAGTTTACGTTGCCGAGATCGTGGAACACCGCGCCGCCGCCGGTCATCCGACGGACGACCCCGATCGAGTTTTCGCGGACGAAGGGCGTGCTCACTTCCGCCCATGTGTTCTGATTTTTTCCGACAACGACCGTGCGGTCGTTCCTCCACAGCATGGAAATATCGTCGTCCGAGTTTTCAAGCAGGTATTCCTCGGCGGCGAGATTGAAATACTGATCGTGCGAGTCATTATAGATTATCTGCATATTTCCTCCGAAAAAGCGGGGTGCTGCCGTAACACATATTATTCTACCACTTTATTGCAATAAAGTAAAGACTTTTTTCAATCTTTCTCTATAATGACAGCGAGCGGATAAATCCGAGTACGGCGAAAAAGAGCTTCGGAAGAAAATTTACTGAAAGACAGCAGATCACACCGCATACGGTGGGGATTGCAAATGCGAGAAGCATCATCATGCGGCTTCCGCTTTCTTTTTTTACGGTGAGCAGTGTCGTGGAGCAGGGCCAGTGCATGACCGTGAAGATGAGAACGCAGACCGCGCACGAAACACTCCAGCCGGAAGATGCGAGAACCGCCGATACCGAAAGCTCCTGCGAAAGCACCGTCGAGGAGGAATACATCATCGCGCAAAGCGGCAGCACGATCTCGTTTGCGGGCAGCGCGAGAATGAACGCGCAAAGGATAACGCCGTCCATGCCGAGCGCGCGCCCGAGGGGATCGAGAAAGGCGGAAAAATGTGCGATGAGCGGCATCGAGCCGACCTGTATGTTTGCAAGCAGCCATATAACAAGTCCCGCCGGCGCGGCAACCGAAAGCGCCCTGCCGAGGACGAGGAGCGTGCGGTCAAATACACTGCGCACAAGGGTTTTCAGTATGAGCGGCCGCCTGAACGGCACAAGCTCGAGTGCAAGCGGAGAGCTTTCGCCTCGGAATAAGGTTTTCGAAAGCACAAACGATACGGCGAACACAGACGCGACGGCAAACGCAAATACCGCGAAGAACGCGGCGGATTTGTATACGGCGGAGCTTGATATGAATACGGAAATCACCATGAATATGCCGCCGATCCTGCCGTTGCACGGGATGAGCGAGTTTGTCAGCATCGCTATGCGGCGCTCCCGCTCGGATTCGATTATGCGGCAGCCGCATATGCCGACCGCGTTGCATCCGAAGCCCATCGCCGAGGTCAGCGCGTGCTTTCCGCAGGTGCCGCACGATCTGTATGCGCGGTCGAGGTTGAAGGCAATGCGGGGTAAAATCCCGAAGTCCTCGCACAGCGTGAATATCGGAAAGAAGATCGCCATCGGCGGCAGCATTACGCAGAGCACCCATGTGGATACGCGGTATATCCCCTCGGTCAGAGCCGACACGAACACGGGCGGCAGAGACAAATCGAGAAGGATACGGCGAAGAGGCTCTTCAAGTCCGCCGAAAAGCGACGACAAAAGCTCGCTCGGGTAGTTTGCTCCCCACGCCGTCAGCCAGAAGATGAGAAACAGCATCGCGCACATTATCGGCGCGGCGGTGTATTTGCCCGTGAGCAAACGATCCCATATTGATGCGGCACGGGAGGGTAACGGCTTTTCCGCAATTGCGGAAAAAGCAAGCCGCGAAGCTTCTGCGGCGCGTCTTGTGCGGATGAACTCGGCGGCTGCGGCTGGCGATATTCCGCGCTTCTTCAGAAGATTTGCCACATTATAGGCAGCTGCAGAATTTTCTTTCCCGGCGGCGGGCTCGAAATTTCCCGAGATCACGCCGAGAGCATCAAAGCGGCTGATTTCGAGTGTGCGCACAAGCTCATCCGCCGCGCTTTCGATGAGCGGACCGTAATCCGTGCGGTATGATGACGGCGAAGTAACCTTCGACATTGCTTTGCAAAGTCCGTCAAGCCCCGCGCCGCTTCTTGCTGCGCATGGGATCACGGGTACGCCGAGCGCGTCGGAAAGTGCGCGGCAGTCGGGGTATATCCCGCGCTTTTCTGCCTCATCGATCAGATTGAGGCATATGACGGCGCGCGGGTTTATCTCCAAGATCTGTATCACGAGGATCAGGTTTCTCTCGAGCGCGAGCGCGTCGCATACGATCACGGACATTTCCGCCTCACCCGATGCGATGAAGTCGCGGCTGACCTTTTCCTCGGGGCTGAGAAAATCGAGCGAATATGCGCCGGGCAGATCGACAAGCTCTATTTTTCTTCCGCCGCATTTCACCGCGCCGAATCCGAGGGATACCGTCTTTCCCGTCCAATTTCCTGTATGGCGGTGCATTCCCGTGAGCGCGTTGAATACCGTGCTTTTTCCGACGTTCGGATTTCCGCACAGCGCGACCGTCATGTCGGATCGAACGCGGCGGCTGCCGTTTTCCTTTTCGCGGCTCAGTCCCATAAGCGTACACTCTTTGAGTCCGACATGCGGATGGCGATCACGGATGAAGCAAAGCGGTATGCGATCGGATCGCCGAGCGGGCTTGCGAAAAGGCAGGATATTTCGGAGCCTTCGGACAGTCCGAGTTCCTGAAGCCGTCGCTTCAGCGGGTTTTCATCGATTTCCATGACCACGGCGCGCTCGCCGGGTCTGAGTTTGTCAAGCGTCATTTTTTTACGTTCTCCTTCATATGTTGTATCGTTGAAACTTTGTTTCACAGTAACAATATATGGGGATGATCGTATAGGGGAAACCGAAAACGGAAAATTTCTTACGCAGAGCGCGTATATTAAGCTTTCGCCGGGGGAGATCAGCCCGAATCTCGAGGACTTTCTGGAGATGATCTACCGCACGGGCAGCGTGCCGGTGAGGGTAAAGAACCTGTCCGAATGGCTCGGCGTGTCCGCTTCCGTGGCGTCGAGATCGGCGTCGTCGCTCAGAGAGGCGGGATTCTGCACATTTGAAAAGTACGGCTTTGTGACGCTTACTCCCGAGGGAGAGAAGAAAGGCGCATACCTCGTCCGCAGGCACCGCGCGGTCGCCGCGCTGCTCGAAAATGTGTGCGGCGAGGCGAGGCTTGAGGAGACGGAGAAGATAGAGCACTTTATAAGCGAGGATACGGTTGGGAAGATCGAGACGTTTTTAGGTCTTCGTGAAAAGTAGTTTTCCACCGCCAAAACGAAGATCCCCCTTCGGCTTCGGTGCCCGTATACCGGACCCGATCGCCGAAGGGGGATTTATTAAAGATAAGCTATCCGGAATTCATCGCATTGCTGCGTATCCGAATCAGAATTCTACGTCTGCTTCAATACCGGTGACCTCGGTCTTGTCGTCGCAGAGATATACGTTTACGCCGTACTTCTTGTTTTCCTCGTCAAGTCCGAGAATATGGATCTTGAATTCCTTTCCGCACATTTCACGGGGAACGGGGAAATAGTAGGTGTAGTGGTGATCGGTGAAGTACGAGAAGTCTGCGCGGCACTCCCAGATGTTCGAGTTGTAACCGGCTGCGCGGTCGGGGCATCCGAGGAATTCGCCGTCTGCGCTTTCGATTACGGCATACGCACCTTCTGCACCGTGAGTTCCCTCAAGACCGATGGAGAGGTAGCATCCGTGTCTCCAGCTCTCGGGAGCGACGCTGACGGAGAGAGTCTTTGAGTACTTTACCTCGCGTCCGACGGGCATGAGGTTGTTTGCCCTCGGCGCGGTAAGCTCTAGACGCTTGCCGTCCTTGGTGAGAGAAATGCGGTAGATGCGGTCGATCGGCTGAGGCATACGGAAGTAGCGCACGTCACCGCCGAGGGCGTATCTTACGACGCGGCGGCGTCCGTCGCGCTGTACGATGTTGTGTACGTTGTGGATGAGAACGTCGGTCGTCTCATGACGGAGCGTGGTGACATCCTCAACGGTGCTCTCGTGCCAATTCTCGAGATCGACGGAGAAATCGCACTTGCCGGGCAGAACCTGCTTCTTGACCTCGTAAGCCATCGACTCGTCGATGTCGAAGTATTCAAGCTCGATGAAGTCCGCATCGAACACCTTGCCGAAATCGACGCGGAGGCATCCGCCGTCGCGGCGAAGTCCGCCGAAGAAGGTCTTTGATATGCCGTCGAAGAAGGTGTCGTCATTGCCGTCGAATGCAAAGCGGCTTTCGGGTCCGCGGAGCATGTACGTTTTCTGACCGAAGAAAGCGTCGCGCGCTGCCTTGACCTCGGGAATCGCGGTCTCGCCGGAACGCTTGAGCGAGCGTGCTTCGAGCGAATCGTGATCCTGAACGAACATTGCGACCTCGAGCATCTTCGCGGCGCTGTTCGATACCTTCTCGTCGAATTCACCGTCGCCGATTGAGGCGAGCTTTTCGGGAGCACGGAGCGTGTTGTCGAATTCTCCGTCAACTCCGCTGAAATCACGTCCGTCGGTGTATTTGATGTTTCCTTCGGAGGATACGACCTTTATGCGGTCGATCTTTCCCGCCTTGTCCTCATGGAGAACCTCGTATTCGCAGTTCGTGAGCATGACATCTGCTTCGCGGCTGTCGCATACTTCAAATAGAGCGGCGCGGAAGGGCTCGATCTCAACCTCGATGACTTCGCCGTAGTTGAATTCACCGATGTATTTCTCATATGGATGATGAGAGCATACAGTGACCTTCTCGCAGGGCTGGAGGCCGATCTCGGCGTCGAGACGGAGGTACATGTGCCATGTCTCCCACTCGTCGTTTCCGACAACGAGGAAGCGGCGCGAAGGCGTTCCGCGGGAAACGGAGTTCGGCGGATATGTGCCGCCGGGAAGAAGCATGCCGTTTACGAGAATGTCGCGGAAGCGGTAGTGCAGGTTGTATATGCGTGCGAGGATCGGCTCCTCGTCGTCGCGCATGAGCCAAGGGTTTGCATAGATCTCGGGGGCGAGGATCAGGCAGCGTCCGAACGCCTGGAAAATAAGATCGTCCTCGAAGTAATCGATGCAGGAGGATATGCACACGCCGTGATCCTCCGTGAGGCGGAGAAGCTGCGGTACGTTGCCGCGGCTTGCGAAGAATGCGCGGTGATGCGGCGCGGTGATGAGGTTGCCCATGTGTACGTCGACATATGTTTCGGCACCCTGCCAGAGGAAGGTGGTCGCATAGGGCATTCCGATTCCGAGCCAGAGGCGGTGGTTGAGCAGTACGAGATCGGGAGAATACTTGCGGCATTCCTTCATCATCTCGACGAACAGGGGCTGATGCTCCTCGGCGAGCTGTCCGCATACACCGTCGATCTTGAACTGAGCAAAGTGGAAATCGCGGCAGAGCGATACCATCTGCTCGGTGCGCGCCTTTGCGCTTTCCTCGGTGTCGCCGAATCCGTCGGGACCGCACCATACTCCGAGGCGGGTTCCGATCTTTGCAGCGGCCTCTGCGATCGGACCGTAGCCGTTCGGATACTGCTTCTTGAGCTTTTCGGATTTTCCGAGAAGCTGATATGTGCCTGCGCTTCCGTCGAGGTTTCCGGCATCCCATGCGTAGATCTCGAGACGCATTCCGTATGTATCGTAGAGAAAACGGAAATAGTCGAGATTTATGAGGGTCTGAGCCTCGGTGGAGCCTTCGTTCGTGCTGTTTACCCATGAGAAATACTGCGGATGTGACGGGGTTCGCTCATCGGCGCCCGCGGTAAGCTTGTTTTTTTCTTCTACCATGTTTTTCTCCCGTATCTGAAGAATTTTGATGATTAAATGATACCATACGTTTGGGTGACAGTCAAGGAAAAAGTTGAAAATCTGCGGCGTATTTTGAAAATCAATTCCGCAGACGGGCCCTTTCTTCGGGGGTCGCCGGGCTTTGTACAATTTGATCGAAAAATCCGTTCGCGCCGTATCCGTATTGCATTCTGCGGTAAAATGTGATATAATTACTTAATAGATGAACACAGATACTGAAAACGGAGATATTCGATGGATCGGCAGAATCAACCAACCTCACCGCAGAGCGGAGAACACGCAAAACACGAAGAAAAAAACAAAGGCGGCACACTCGGAAGGCTTGTCGTTCCGATTGTCGTTTTCATAATAATCCTTGCGGCGGCACTTGCCGTGACAAAGTGTACCTCGGTCGGCGGCAGCGGAAACAGCGTTTCCGGGCAGACCCTTGACAGGAGCGCATCGGGCGGCGTCGGCGGCAATATCGAGGATACCGAATCGGACATGTACGCTTCGTACACACCCGACAGCAGGACAATCGGCAAGAACGATATTTCCTCGGATTACGCAATTCTCATTGATCTTGAAAACAATACGGTTCTCGCATCGAAAAAGGGTGACGAGAAAATGTATCCCGCCTCGATGACCAAAATGATGACTCTGATCGTCGCCGCCGAGCACGCTGAAAACCTCGACGATACCTTCGAAATGACGACCGCGATAACCGATCCGCTGTTTCTCGAGAATGCCTCCGTTGCGGGATTTCTGAACGGTGAGCAGGTGACGCTTCGCGATCTGATGTACGGGCTCATACTTCCGTCGGGCGCGGACTGCGCGGTCGCCCTTGCCCTTTATACGGCGGGGAGCGAGGCGGCTTTCGCAGATATGATGAATGAAAAGGTGGCTGAGCTCGGACTGAAAAACACGCATTTTATGAATCCGACGGGACTTCACGACGAGAATCAGTACAGTACCTGCCACGAAATTGCGCTCATACTTGAGTACGCACTCAGGGACGATTTCATGCGGACCGTACTTTCCACATATAAATATACAACGGAAAAAACGCCGCAGCATCCCGACGGAATAACTCTTTATTCGACGATGCAGAGCCGAATGTACGGAAACGAGGCTCCCGGAATGTTCATTCTCGGCGGAAAGACCGGATATACCACCGAGGCGGGAACCTGCCTTGCCTCCTATGCCGTGAAATACGATAAGGATACGGAGAAAGAGGACGATCTCAAATCGAAAACGCCTGGCTATATATTTGTTTCCGCGCACGGCGGCAATGTTTGGGCGCCGATCTTTGATGCCATAAATATGTACGCTACGGTAGTTGATCCGAACGCGCTTGAAACGAAGCAGGTTTCGGCGAGATAGCATCGGGAAAAGTTTACATTTGAGACCGCACAATTAACAGAATCGTATTTACGCCGTAAAACTCGCGGTGTATCATTATATCGGTAAAGCGAAACGGCAGCCGACCTCGGTATCACCGCTTCGGCGGAGATCGCGCAGGTTCGGCGGGCTCATCCGTGCAGGTGAATTTCCGCGGCGCGTGACGAACGGGAGAGACGTACTTTCTCCGCACGTTCTTCAATCCGGCAGGGAATCTGTCCGGCAATATGCCGCACCTTGCATCACGGCTTTCGCCGTGTCCGCAAAAAAGTTCGCTGTATCGCTCAATTAATGAAAAGGATGCCTTTGAAATTCAAAGGCGGCGGTCATATTTATGAATATAATGAAGCTGATTGTTCCGAAGAGCATGACATCCTTTCTTGAGGAGGACTGTACGCTCAGACAGGGTCTCGAAAAGATGAGATATCACGGATATACGGCGATTCCCGTGCTGAATTCCGAAGGCGAGTATGTCGGTACGCTCTCCGAAGGGGATTTTCTTTGGAGCATGGTCGATCGGGACGATTTTTCCATGCGTGCGCAGGAGGATGTGAGAATCTCGGAGATTTTAAAACACGACGCTCTGCCGCCTCTTCGCATAGACGCCGGCATGGCGCAGATCGTCATGGATATAATGGAACGTAACTTTGCGCCCGTCGTCGATGACAGAAACAAATTCGTCGGGATCGTGACAAGACGCGATGTGCTCAGATACCTGAGCGATTCGTATTTCAGAGTAAACGATACACTTTAGCTTCGGAGGAAAAAGTGAGGATATCCACAAAAGGGCGGTACGCGCTCAGGGTAATGCTCGACCTTGCCGCTCACCGCGGGATCGCGTTTGTTCCGCTGCGCGATATTTCCGAGCGTCAGGGAATATCGCTTAAGTATCTCGAGCGGATAATATCGTCCCTGAACAGAGCGGGATTTCTTAAAAGCTCGCGCGGAGCGTCGGGCGGATACGCTCTTGTGAGAGAAGCGCGCGATTATACCGCAGGCGAAATACTCCGCGCCGCCGAGGGGAATCTGTCTCCGACGATGTGCACAGAGGATGAAAACGCCTGCGAAAAGCACGGGAACTGCACGCTGTATCCGTTCTGGGCGGGGCTTGACCGCGCCATCGCGGAATATGTAGACAGCGTCACGCTTGAGGATATAATGAAAAACAGCATAAGTTGAAGCCGCATAACGTATTTTCCGAACGGATACGTTCTGCGGCTTTTTGCGGGAATTTTTAAATTCCTACTTGACAAATCGGAATTCACCTGATATAATCATAGCGAAAAGATAGGAAATAAAAATCCTGCGGAAAATTATGAGAAAGGATCGCGTAAAGTGCGAGGTACAAAAGCCATGAAAAAGATTTACGCCGACTGCGCGGCAACAACGAAAATATCGGACAAGGCGAAAGAGGCAATGCTTTCGGCATTTGAAATATACGGAAATCCGTCGAGCCTTCACACGTTCGGAGTGGAAGCGGCAAGACTTCTCACCGCATCGCGTGAGAAGATCGCCGAGCTTATCGGTGCGGATCCCGGAGAAATATACTTTACCTCAGGAGGAAGCGAAAGCGACAATCAGGCGCTGTTTACGATAGGCGCCGAAGGAAAGAAAAAATCGAAGAACCGCGTTATTTCGACGACGGTCGAGCACCATGCGATACTCCATACGATGGACAGGCTCAAACGCGGCGGATTCGATACCGTGCTTTGCGAGACCGACCGCAGCGGAAGCGTCGAACCGAAGGATATCGAAGCGCTTATAAACGACGATTGCGCCGGAATAAGCGTTATGTATGCGAATAACGAGATCGGCACGATCGAACCGATTCAGGAGATCGCGGGCATAGCCGCAGAGCATAAGGTGCTTTTCCACACCGATGCCGTTCAGGCGGCGGGACAGCTCCCGATAAACGTCCACCGCGATAAGATCGATATGCTTTCGATGTCGGCGCACAAATTCCACGGACCGCGCGGCATCGGCGTGCTGTATGTTCGCCGCGGAATCCGTCCGTATACACTGATCTCAGGCGGCGCGCAGGAGAAGGGACGCCGCGCGGGAACGGAAAACCTTCCCGCGATCGCCGGAATGGCGGCGGCTCTCGAAGATGCGGTATCCGGAATGGAGGAGCGCGGGCGCACCATGACCGCACTGCGCGAAAGACTTATCGCGGGACTTTCGAAAATCCCGTACAGCTTCCTCAACGGAGAGCGCGAAAAGCGCCTGCCCGGCAACGTAAGCTTCTGCTTCGAGGGAATCGAAGGTGAAAGTCTTCTCCTTCACCTCGACTTCAAGGGCATCGCGGCATCCTCGGGATCGGCGTGCACCTCGGGATCGCTTGACCCGAGTCATGTGCTCCTTGCGTGCGGTCTGCCTCACGAGATAGCACACGGATCGCTCCGCCTGACGATCTCCGCCGACAATACCGCGGAGGAGATGGACTATATTTCCGCAGCGACCGCGGAGACCGTTTCGCTTCTCAGATCGATGTCCCCCGTTTGGGATAAGCTCGAGCGCGGTGAGCTCGCTCATTTTGAAAGATAAAAGGAAAGGAAAGATACCATGGAATATTCTGAAAAAGTACTCGACCATTTCACTCATCCGAGAAATGTGGGAAAAATCGATGATGCGGACGGCGTCGGCGAAGTCGGCAACGCCAAATGCGGCGATATAATGAAGATGTATATAAAGGTTAAGGACGGAATCATTACCGACGTGAAGTTCAATACCTTCGGCTGTGCTTCGGCGATAGCCGCAAGCTCGCTTGCAACGGAGCTTATCAAGGGTAAACCCCTCGACTACGCAATGGGCGTTACGAATAAGCAGGTCGTAGATGAGCTCGGAGGACTTCCGGAGCACAAGATCCACTGCTCCGTGCTCGCCGAAGAGGCGATACGCGCGGCGATCGAGGATTACCGCAGCAAGCACTCGTCATAAGGTCGGGTGAAAAAAGAGATACGTCACCGTGAGCACTCACGGTTTTACGGAATCGAAAATATAAAACCGTCGAAAGAGCCTCGGTCTGCGTGATGCAGGCATCGGGCTCTTTCGTTTTTATTTGACGTGCTTATGCCGACATCTTTTGCCGATCTTCCGCCGTGTGTCCGTGCCGCGTGAAAATCAAACTGCCGCGGCATTTCTTTGCCTTACGCTTTGTTGCCGCAGTATCACGATTCGGTGCGCCGACGGAACGAACTCCGATGACCGTAAAGCGGGGCTTTCGCGCTCCGCACGAACCTTTCTGCAAATGAGCGATTTTCGGAAAACAAAAAGGCTGCCTTTTTCGGATATCCGAACCTTCGGATTTCGCTTAAAGACAGCCTTTTTTATTTGTTGATAAATTGCGGCAGGATCAGTTTTCGCCGCCGTTTGAGGAATTGCTTCCGCTGTTGTTTCCTTCTCCTCCGCTGCCTTTGCCCGTACCGTCGGCGCCGCCTGCACCCGTGCCGTTTCCGCTTCCGCGGTTCATGTCGGTCGGCGGTTCGGGGTATATCCACGGATTCGGCGGAACGGGACCGTTTGATCCGTTTCGTCGCGCCTGCGCTTCTTCCTTGCGCTTACGCTCTTCCTCGCGCAATCTTTCCTTTTCGCGTATGCGCTCGGCGCGCGCCGCATTTTCTGCATCGCTTATTCTCTTGCGCTCCGCGACCATCTCCTCAAGCTGCTCGATCGTGGGATCGCCGTCCATAACTTCGATGAACTGACGGTCGTCCATGACTTCGTTCTTTACGAGATATTCCGCAATGAAGTCCATCTTTTCTCTGTGCTCGCGGAGGATCCTTTCGGCGCGCTCATACTCCTCGGTGATGATCCGCTTGATCTCTTTGTCGATGAGAGCGGCGGTCTCCTCTGAATAGTTTTTGTCAGAATTGAAGTCGCGTCCGAGGAACACCTCGTCGCTCGAATGCTCCGAACCGTAGAGTATCGGACCGAGCTTGTCGCTCATGCCGTACTTCATTACCATGTTGCGCGCGATCTGCGTTGCACGCTGAATGTCGTTTGATGCGCCGCCCGAGATATCGTCAAAGACGATCTTTTCGGCGACACGTCCGCCGAGCAGCTCACAGATCTCCTCTTTCATTCCTTCGCGGTATACGCTGTATTTGTCTTCCGTCGGAGGATTGAGAGTATATCCGAGTGCGCGTCCGCTCGGGATGATCGAGATCTGACGCACCGGATCAAGCGAGGGAAGAACATGCGCAAGTATCGCGTGACCCGCTTCATGATAAGCGGTCTTTCGTTTTTCCTCGGGTTTGATGCGGTTGTTTTTCTTCGGCATGCCGACGATGACCTTTATCGACGCCTCTTCAATATCGTTGTTTCCGATAAGGGTTTTGCCCTTGCGCGCCGCAAGCAGTGCGGCTTCGTTGAGCAGGTTTGCAAGATCTGCACCGGTGAAGCCGACCGTTGTCTGTGCTATGCGGGAGAGATCGACATCTGCTTCAAAGGGCTTGTTTTTTGCGTGTACCTTCAGTATTTCTTCACGCCCCTTGAGATCGGGATAGTTTACGGTGATCTGACGGTCAAAGCGTCCCGGACGGAGAAGTGCGGGATCGAGGATGTCGGGTCGGTTTGTCGCCGCCATGACGATGACACCCTCGTTTGTTCCGAAGCCGTCCATTTCGACGAGAAGCTGGTTGAGGGTTTGTTCACGCTCATCGTGTCCGCCGCCGAGACCTGCGCCGCGGTGACGTCCCACTGCGTCTATCTCGTCGATGAATATTATCGACGCGGGGTTTTTGCGCGCAGTCTCGAAGAGGTCACGCACTCTGGATGCACCGACACCGACATACATTTCAACGAAATCCGAACCGGATATGGAGTAGAACGGTACACCCGCCTCGCCCGCGACCGCCTTCGCAAGAAGGGTTTTACCCGTTCCGGGAGGGCCCATGAGGAGTACACCGTGCGGAATCTTTGCGCCGAGCTTCGTAAAGAACGAGGGATCTCGCAGGAATTCGACGATCTCTTCAAGCTCGGCTTTTTCTTCATCGGCTCCCGCCACATCCTTGAAATAAACCTTGTCCTTGTCCGGTACGTTTGCCTTTGCGCGTGCCTTGCCGAATGAGCCGGGCTTTCCCGCGCCGCCTCCGGACGCCTGCTTCATAACAAAGAACCAGATCGCAACAAATCCGACGAGGACGAGCACATAGGGCAGATACCTGAGCCATACCGGAGGCTCATAGGGCTTCGGATAATCGCATTTCTCGATGACTCCGCTGTCCAGCTGCTCGTCGATAAGATCGCCCATGTTGTTTACGAACAGAGCAAGCGAAATGTCGCCGAGCTCATATTTGACTTCCTTCGTTTTGTCCGTCAGATTTCCGCTTTCGTCCGTCTGACGTATTTCCATCGTGAGAGTTGCGTCCTTGATGACGAATGACTTGACCTGCTCTTTTACGAAATATGCGCGGATGTCGCTGTACAGAATCTCCTCACTCGGGATAGTGTTCCAAAGCGACGCAGTTGCAAGTATTATCACACCTATCAGCACGACGTAGATAAGGACTATCTTAAGATTGCTCTTCATTCATTCCTCCAATGGTGTTGTTATACAGTAAGTTTTATTTTTCGTATATCTCCGGTCTCAGAACTCCGACATAGGGGAGAGAACGGTATCTTTCATTGTAATCGAGACCGTAACCGACTACAAATTCATCCGGAATTTCCGCTCCGATGTAGTCCGGAGTGAAATCCACCTCGCGGCGCGAAGGCTTGTCGAGCATGGTGCAGGTCTTTACGGATTTTGCACCGTTTATCCGCAGATATTCCGCAAGATATGCAAGAGTGCGTCCGCTGTCTATGATGTCCTCCACAACAAGGATATCGCAGTCGGCGAGATCGCTTCTGTTGAGATCGAGAATGATATTGACGCGGCCGGACGACTTTGTACCGGCTCCGTATGACGAGACCTTCATGAAATCGATCTCGGCGGGTATGGAAAGCGCTTTCATGAGGTCTCCCGTAAATACGACGCTGCCTTTCAGAATGCAGAGAAGCAGAAGCTTTGAATCCTCTGCGGCATAGTCGCGGTCAATCTCCGCGGCGATCCTCTTGACGATCGTTTGTATTTCGCTGTCCGAAAGGAGTACCCTTTCTATGTCCCTGTCCATAAGTGTCTTGTGCATTTTACGGTACCTTTCTTTTATTTTATGATTCGGATGCGCGTTTTACACTTCCGCTGAGCATTATTTTCGTATAAAACGCTATTTCCAATAGGAAATGCGCACGGATTTTCCGCTCCCCTCCTTCATTCCGTCGCGCACGGCGATCCCGGGTATGTAAAATATGCCGTCCGCATCGCAGAAAACGGGGATGCTGTCTCTGTCTGCGGCGTGCGCCGCATTAAGGAGTTTTTTTACCTTTTTCGTCATTTTCCCGGACACTATTTTGTCTCCGGGAAGGCGGTTTCTGATGAAAATAGCTTCATTAATTTTATCAAAGTTAATTGATGTATGTATAGATATTTTGTAAATATTTTTGCCGGGAGGAGAAATCGGACAGGGAAGATACGGGTCGGAAAGTGCGATTGCGAATCCCTGTTCGGGAAAATCGAAGAAATCGCATCCGCCCGAAAAAACAAGCTTTTCACAGAACGGTGCCGTTTCTTTTTTTTCGGTGGGAGCGAAGGCAATATTTCCGTCCGATATGTACATCGAGACCCCCGCCGGAAGCGAGACTTCGGAGCGCTTTCCTTCGCGGATGAGTCGCATGCATTCTTCGACCTGTGACGATCTCAGATCGGTGCGCTCGCCGCGCGCCTCCGAATACATGAGCATCACCGCGCGGGAAAGCACGGGATCGGGAAGCGCGGCGATATCGGAAACGGGAGTCGATGTCCTGCCCCCCGCCGCCTTCTGCGCTTCGGAGAAAAGATATTCGTCGTCGCGGCGGACGAGAAGAGACGCGGAGTATGCCGCGCGTTCGCATGCGGGAGACACGGTGCGCAGTATCGGTATCACCTGCGTGCGGATCTTATTTCTTGTGTAGGATGTATCTGCATTGGTCGAATCCGTGACAAAGCTTTCGCCGCGGCTTCTCATGAAATCGCGGATTTCCTCCGAAGAGAGCGGGAGCATCGGTCGGACGATGTATCCTCTCCTCGGGGCGATTCCCGAAAGTCCGTGGGCGCCGCTTCCGCGTATCAGATTGAATATCAGCGTTTCGAGATTGTCATCCGCATTGTGAGCCGTGGCGAAAAGAACGTCCTTCTTTCCTTCCGCGAGCAGAGAATTTCGGTATTCGTCAAATGCCGAATACCGTGCCGTCCTCGCCGCTTCCTCAAGCCCGAGAGAAAGCTTTTCAGCCATCGCCGGAACGTCGGTTTTCTTTACCGCAAAAGGCACGCCGAGCCTGCCGCATAAGGCTCGACAGTGTTCTTCATCACGGTCCGCTTCCTCTCCGCGTATCATGTGATTCACATGAAAAGCACGTATTTCCGCATTTGCATAACACTCCTTCAGCAGAAGGAGAAGGGCACATGAATCCGCACCTCCGGAGAGCGCGCAGACTATCGCGTCGGCACCCGAAAGCGCATCGCCGATCCCGAGCTTTGCCGCCGAGGATATGAATTTTTCGCGTATGCCGTCCATGGTGTCCTCCTTCTGCCTGAAAGGCGGAGATCAGTATTCCGCGTCGCCGAGCGGGGTGCGTATGAGAGAATAACTGCCGGAGCGGAGAACGGAAAGAAGCTCATCGGACGAGCAGATCTTTTCGTCGGTTACGATGCCGCCCGAGGTCGGCAGCCCGAGCTCATGGCTGTCGGAGCCCGAGGTCAGAATAAGACTGTGGCGGTTGAAATGCTCCGCCCATGCCTTGGCAATATCGTTGTGGGAGCGCTGCCCCTGATGTCCGTTGAAGATTTCGTAACCGTCGAGGCAGTCGGGTGAGGTCAGCGTCATTCCGAAGCGCATCGGGTGCGCCTGAATGAAGAGCATGTCATTTTCCTTCGCGTAATCGTGGAAACGTTCGGGAGAGTATGAGAAAACATCGGGGATATCGTAGAATTTCTCGCGTGTCACTCCGAATACGAGATAATCGTTTATGCTTTCGTTGAAGCGAAGCTCCATTCCGTCGATTATCGTGAGCCGGTCTCCCGCCGCATCGCGCAGCTTTTCCGCGGCATCGAAATAGTAATCCACCTTGGATTTCCAAGTTCCGTCCGGTATGACTTCGTCGAAAATATACTCTCCCGCGTGATTGGCGAGGACAAGTGAAGCATATCCGCTGCCGGTGTATTTTTCGACAATCCCGTCGACATCCTGGTGCGAGCAGGGGCTTATATCTCTTGAATGGCAGTGCAGTTCAGTTTTAAAGCTCATAAAGGTCTCCTATTTGCCGTGCAGTGTAAGTTTTGCCGATTGCATTTCATTCATTATACTACCGCATTTACTCTAAGTCAACGAGAAGAACGAGATTTTTTCAAAAACGGAAAAATGAAGCGGTGAAAAAGACGGCGCACTTCTTGACAAGCAGGGAGTTGTATGGTAAAATACATAAAAACGAAGATGGGAAAGAGTAGCATGCGGACGGCTCCCAGAGAGCGGCGGAAAGGTGAAAGCGCCGCAGCGGCGAAGTATGCGAAGTCATCCCGGAGTCCGGAGCCTGAATTCAAGTAGGGCTCTGCGTTTCCCGCGTTAAGGGATTTGAGTGCGCCTTCTGGCGAATTCGGGTGGTACCGCGCTTTTGGCGCCCTGAGTTGTCGGGGCGTTTTTTATTTTTTCGGCAGTCCGCCTGACGCGCGGTCCCGAAGCATGCCCGGGCGCAACCGAGAATAATTTTTGACGCCGCGAAAATGCGGAGGAATGGAGATACTATGAAAGAACTTCCGAAGACGTATGACCCGTCCTCGTTTGAGGACAGGCTCTACAAAACATGGTCGGAACGCGGATATTTCAAACCGTCCGACGACAGAAACGCACCGACGTATTCTATCGTTATACCGCCGCCGAATATTACCGGACAGCTCCATATGGGACACGCGCTCGACAACACTCTTCAGGATGTGCTTGTCCGCTATAAGAGGATGAAGGGATTTTCGACCCTTTGGGTTCCCGGAACGGATCATGCGTCCATCGCAACCGAGGCGAAGATTGTCGAGGCGATGCGCAGAGAAGGCATCACCAAGGACGATATCGGACGCGACGGATTCCTTGAGCGCGCGTGGGCGTGGAAGCGCACGTACGGCGGACGCATAGTGGAGCAGCTCAAGAAGCTCGGTTCCTCCTGCGATTGGTCGAGAGAGCGCTTTACGATGGACGAAGGATGCTCCGAAGCGGTGCGCGAGGTTTTCGTCCGCCTTTACGAAAAGGGACTCATTTACCGCGGAAAGAGAATAATAAATTGGTGCCCGAAATGCCTGACGTCGATCTCCGATGCCGAGGTCGAATATGAGGAGCAGCCCGGACATTTTTGGCATATCCGCTATCCGTTCGAGGACGGAAGCGGATATGTCGAGATCGCAACGACACGCCCCGAAACCCTTCTCGGCGATACGGCGGTTGCGGTTCACCCGGACGACGAGCGTTATAAGAACATCGTCGGAAAAATGCTCATCCTCCCGCTTGTCGGCAGAAGAATCCCCGTTGTCGCCGACGAGTATGTCGAGCGCGACTTCGGAACGGGCTGCGTGAAGATCACTCCCGCTCACGACCCCAACGACTTCGAGGTCGGCAAGCGTCACGGGCTTGAGGTTCTCGATATGCTCACCGACGACGCGAAGATCACCGACGACTATCCGGCTTACGCGGGAATGGACAGATATGAGGCGAGAAAGAAGATCGTCGCCGATCTCGAGGAGCAGGGCTGCCTTATCTCCGTCGAGGATCATGTTCACAATGTCGGCACCTGCTACCGCTGCGGAACCACTGTCGAGCCGAAGGCTTCGCTTCAGTGGTTCGTCAAAATGGAGCCGCTTGCGCGTCCCGCGATCGACGCAGTGCGCGACGGCAGGATAAAGTTCGTCCCCGAGAGATTCGAGAAAAACTATTTCCACTGGATGGAGAATATCCGCGATTGGTGCATCTCGCGTCAGCTTTGGTGGGGACACCGCATCCCCGCGTACTACTGCGCGGACTGCGGAGAAACGGTGGTCGCAAAGGAAGCTCCCGAGCGCTGCCCGAAGTGCGGCGGCACTGCGCTCACTCAGGATCCCGACACCCTCGACACATGGTTCTCCTCGGCGCTGTGGCCCTTCTCCACAATGGGCTGGCCCGACGATACCGACGATCTGCGCCGCTTCTACCCGACCTCGACGCTTGTCACCGGATACGATATAATCACTTTCTGGGTTTCGAGAATGATCTTCTCCGGACTTGAATATACCGGCAAGATCCCGTTCGATACCGTGCTCATCCACGGACTTGTACGCGATGCACAGGGACGCAAGATGTCGAAATCTCTCGGCAACGGAATCGATCCCCTCGAGATAATCTCGAAATACGGCGCGGACGCACTTCGCTATGCGCTTGCCACCGGCAACAGCCCCGGAAACGATATGCGCTTCTCCGATGAAAAGATCGAGGCGGCGCGCAACTTCGCAAACAAGCTTTGGAACGCCGCACGCTTCGTCATGATGAATCTCACGATAGACAAGATCGCGCTTCCCGATGAGGGTGATCTTGCGATCGAGGACAAATGGATTCTCACAAAGCTGAAAAAGACCGCGGCGGCGGTAAGCCAGAACCTCGACAGATTCGAGATCGGAATCGCGCTCTCCATACTTTACGATTTCGTTTGGGATGTCTACTGCGATTGGTACATCGAGCTTGCAAAGCCGTCGATGAACGCCGAGAATTCAAAGCGCTCCGAAAATACGCAGAACGTGCTTGCCTATGTGCTCCGCGAGATCCTCACCATGCTTCACCCGTTCATGCCGTTCATTACCGAGGAGATATACACGAACCTTCCCGATGCGGATGAAACGATAATGCTCCGCCGCTTCACGGAGGCGGACGATATACCGTCGTTCCCGGAGGAAGAGGGCGCCATGGAGCGCGTCATCGACGCGATCCGCGCGATCCGCGCCCGCCGTGCAGAGATGAACGTGCCCCCGTCAAGAAAGGCGAAGGTGACGATCGTTACGAATTATCCCGAAGCGTTCGGCGAGGCGGTATATCCGTTCTTTGAGCGTCTTGCATCCGCTCAGTCCGTCGAGCTTTGCGATTCGTACAGCGACGATACCGCGGTGCGGATCATCACCGACAGCGCCGCCATTTACATGCCGCTTGCCGACATCATTGATTTTGAAGCGGAAAAAAAGCGACTCGGCACCGAACTCGACAAGGTAAACGGCGAGATCGCGCGCCTTGAAGGAAAGCTTTCGAACGAGAGCTTTACCTCGCGCGCTCCCGCTGCCGTCGTTGACGCTGAGCGTGAGAAGCTCGCCCGCTATATCGAGAAGAAAAACGGCATAGAGCAGGCGCTCGCCGCGCTTTTGCAGTAAGCTCAAACTTTAACAAATGATGTACAAAAACGGCATTCCGACGTGAATATGAACATCTTATTCGGAAAATTCGGGTTGACAATAAGTGCCGATCAACAAATCACGCCCGGAATGCGGTTCCGAAAAATGTTAATACTCCCGTGCGTTCACAAAATCCGATTTGACAACGGACGCCGGATATATTAAAATTAGTAATGTAAACACCGGCGTATAACGGAAATAACAGAAAACGGCTATACCGGAGGACGGGTGCAAACGTCCGCTCCTTCGGATTCCGAAAGAAAGGAAGTCTTTGCCCGACAAAGACGCGGTAAATACCATGGACAGTAATACGAGGGAGTTTCTCGCGGAGAAGGCCCGCGAGATCCGCATCGGTATAATCGAAGCGGTTCATTCCGCATCGAGCGGACATCCGGGCGGATCGCTTTCCGCAGCGGACATACTCGCATACCTTTATTTCAAAGAGATGAATATCGACAGCTCAAAGCCCGATATGCCCGGAAGGGACAGATTCGTGCTTTCGAAGGGTCACGCATCCCCTGCGCTTTATTCGACGCTCTCCCTTGCAGGATACTTCCCGAGAGAGGATCTCAAGACCTTCAGAAAGCTCGGCAGCTATCTTCAGGGACATCCGGACATGAAGCATACCCCCGGAGTCGAAATGTCTACGGGATCGCTCGGACAGGGCGTCTCCGCTGCCTGCGGAATGGCGCTCGGCTCCAAGATGAACGGAGACGGCAGCCGCGTTTACGCGCTTGTCGGCGACGGCGAGAGCGAGGAGGGCGAGGTCTGGGAGGCTGCAATGTTCGCAGCTCACTACAAGCTCGACAATCTCTGTTTCATTATCGATTGGAACGGACTCCAGATCGACGGACCCGTTACCGAGGTCATGAACCCCACTCCGCACGATAAGAAGTTTGAAGCGTTCGGCTGGAACGTCGTTCACGCGGACGCGCACGACTTTGATTCTCTCGAAGCGGCGTTCGAGGCTGCAAAGAGCAGCGCCGGCAAGCCCACCGCGATAATCGCAAAGAGCGTCAAGGGCAAGGGCGTTTCCTTCATGGAGAATAATGTGAATTGGCACGGAGCCGCTCCGAACGACGAACAGTATGAGCAGGCGATGGCAGAGCTGGGAGGTAACAGGTAATGGCTGAGAAGATAGCGACAAGAGAGGCTTACGGCAAAGCGCTCGTCGAAATGGGTGCGAAATACGAAAATCTCGTTGTTCTCGACGCCGATCTCGCGGCGGCAACCAAGACGGGAATGTTCAAGAAGGCGTACCCCGATCGCTTTATCGACTGCGGAATCGCCGAGAATAACATGATCGGCGTGGCGGCGGGTCTTGCGCTTTCGGGCAAGATCCCGTTTGCAAGCTCGTTCGCAATGTTCCTTGCGGGACGTTCGTTTGAACAGGTGAGAAACTCCGTCGGATATCCTCACATCAACGTCAAGCTCGGCGCAACTCACGCCGGCGCGACCGTCGGCGAGGACGGCGCGACCCATCAGTGCAACGAGGACATCGCTCTCATGAGAACGATCCCCGGAATGGTGGTTATCAATCCCGCGGACGCTACCGAGGCGGCAAAGGCGGTCGAGGCGGCAATAGAGCACGAAGGTCCCGTTTATCTGCGCTTCGGCAGAATGGCGGTTCCGGTGCTTTACGGAAACGATTACGATTTCAAGATCGGACGCGGAACGAAGATGGCGGAAGGAAACGACGTTTCCATAATATGTGCGGGAATCATGGTCGAACAGGCGCTCGGCGCCCGTGAGATCCTTGCTTCCGAAGGAATCTGCGCATCCGTCGTCAATATGGCGACCATAAAGCCGATCGACGAGACAATGGTTATCGCAGAGGCACAGAGATGCGGCGCGATCGTTACCGCCGAGGAGCATTCCGTGATCGGCGGTCTCGGAGCCGCGGTCTGCGAGACTCTTGCGCGCACCTGCCCCGTGCCCGTTATCCGGACGGGAATAAAGGATACCTTCGGAAAGAGCGGCACCGCGAAAGAGCTTATCACATACTTCGGACTCGACGCACAGTCGATTGCGGAGAACGCAAAAGCCGCGATCGCACTCAAAAAATAACCGAAAAACGACCGAGTATCATTCGGCGCATCGGAACGCCCTCCGGTCAACGGAAGGGCGTTCGTCTTTTTTCGGATACCGCATATGCCGGAGCACGGACGGCGCAGCCCGTAAGCGCTGCCGTATCCGTGCCGCAGAATAACGGAGAACGCTATGAAGAAAAAGCTTGAAAACTTTTGGTATCATTATAAAATACAGACGCTTATCATACTTGCGTTTGCCGTGATAATCACGGTCAGCGCCGTTCAGATGGCGGGGAGGACGGATTACGACCTGTACGCGATGTACGCGGGTCCCGGTAACATAAACATTTCCGAGGACGGGGGCAAGACCGTCTATTCAAGTCTGTGTGATGCGATAAAGCAGGTCTCGGGAGAGCGCGATCTCGAAATCTCGATACAGTGCCTCACCTATGTTCCGAAGGACCTTGCGGAGGAGTATGTGAAAAAGGATCTGTACTACAATGCCTATGAGAACGAAAAGACTCACGACGCTTACGCGACGATGATAGCGAACGGCAAGTGTACGCTTCTTCTTCTGACCCCCGAGCTTTATGCGGAGGCAAAGGAGGCGGGAGCGCTAGAGCCTCTTGAAAATATTCTCGGTCATGCTCCGGAGGGAACGTATGACGAGTATTCCTTCGTCTTTTCCTCGACCGCGTTTGCCAAGTATTTCAGCGGGCTTGACAAGCTTCCGGACGATATTCTGATCGCGTTCCGCAGCGAGGTGAATCCTTCGTCGCTTATCGGACGGAGCGACGGAAAAGCATATGCTTATCAGAAGGAAATCTTCAAAAAGATCGTTACATTCGGCGAAGGGTGATCGAAAAAGGTCGGGGAAACATTCTCCGACCTTTTCTGATCGGCACGCCGAAATTCACGACGGAAAAGTTTTAATTCATGACATATGTCCGCACGGGATGTCATGAAACAAGGCATCCGCTCTGATATAATCATGTCATACGGAATGAGAGGGAAGATGGATTGGATGACGGGAATTCAGCGGGCGATAGACTATGTTGAAGCGCATCTTGACGAAACGGCGGACTACGGCGCGGTCGCGCGCGAGGCCGCATCTTCGCCGTTTCATTTTCAGCGGATGTTCGCCATGGTGTGCGGATACACGTTCGGAGATTATATACGGATGCGCCGTCTGTCGGTCGCGGCGGACGAGCTGTACCGCACCGACGACAGGATCATCGACATTGCGCTTCGGAGCGGATATGATACTCCCGAGAGCTTCTCGAGAGCGTTTACCCGATTCCACGGCATCAGCCCGAGCGAGGCGAGACACGGCGGAAACGTCAAATCCTTTTCCCGGCTTTCCGTAAAGCTTATATTGGAGGGCGGAAACATTATGGATTACAGAATTGAAAAAGCGGATGCATTCAAGGTGATTTGCAGGAGAAAGCGTGTTGAGAAGCCGCAGGGAGATATTGCGACGGACGACATTTCCGGATTCTGGAGAGAATGCAACGAGGACGGCACCGTCGAAAAGATTTGCGGGTACGCCGACTTTGACAGATTTCACGGAATTCTCGGAATATGCTTTTCGGGGGAGATGGCGGACAACGGATTTCCTTACGGCATAGGCGCGGAGTACAACGGCACAGAAGTCGCCGAAGACGGCTTCGATATCGTTGAGATTCCCGCGCATACCTATGCGGTGTTCGTGTGCCGCGGCAGAATGCCCGACGCTTTCAGAGAGATCTACCGCAGGATCTGCACCGAATTCTTCCCGCAGAATACCGCTTACGAATACGGGAGCGGCGTGGAGCTTGAGGTCTATCCTTCGGCGGACGTTCAAAATTCCGATTATACCTGCGAGATATGGATCGCCGTCAAAGAAAAGAAGAACTGACGAAAAGGGGCTGCCCGATGCGGGCAGCCCCCGATGTTTTTTGAGGTCTTTACGCTTCTTCGTTTTCTTCCCGGATCTCGCTTTTCTCTGTGATTTTCTTCTTTTCTTCCTCCGAAAGGCGCGCTCTGCGATTTTTCCTCATTACGAAGCCGATCTTGTTTATCTCCGCTCCGACGAGGAAGATTATCATACAGAAGTATACCCAGAGCATGAAGAGAATGACCGCCGCCAAGCTTCCGTAAATGTACGATGCGTTCGGAAAGTAGACGATATACAGAGAATAGAAATACGAATACAGCATCCAGCCCGATGCCGCGATGAACGCGCCGGGTATCTGACGGCGGTATCCGGCGGGGGCTTCGTCATTTGCCGAAGCGTTTTTTCGACCGTTTCCGGATACCGCGGAATACACAAGCGAGAAAAAGAGCGTGAGCAGCGCGAGAAATATAAACATCCGCAGACGTATGATGAGATCGAATATGTGAAGCGCGGCGGGAAAGCTGCTTTCGGCGATGGAGCGCACGGTGGCTCCGAATACAAGGACGACGAGAGTTGCAATTATCAGCGCCATGAATGCGACGGTGTAGAACAGCGAGCGCACAAGCTCCGAGAAGAATCCGACGTGGTCGCGTGTTCCGTAGACCCCGGCGACCCCGCGCGTAACCGCGGCAACTCCGCGGGACGAGCTCCAGAACATCGTTATTGCGGAAAACGAGAGCACCGACGCCGTGTTTTTCGAGGATATCTCGGTGTATACGGTTGAGAAAAGAGGCGAGAATTTCTCCGGCAGTATCCTTTCAAGCTCGATGAATACCGAGTCGATCGCGTCGGGAAAGACTATGCGTATGAGCGTGATGAGAAGCATGAGGAACGGGATGGTTGCGATCATCGTGAAAAACGAGGACTGCGCGGCATACAGCGTTATGTGATCGCTGTAGATCTTTTCGGAGAACATTTTTACCGCAGCCGATATGCGGCGAAGCGATATCACTTCCGTCTTTTTCTGCTTCAAAATCGAGCCTCCTTTCGTCGTACTGTATAACATTATACACGATGAGAGAGGGAAAAATCAATGAAGGAGGGAAAAATAAAATAAAAAAGGAGGATAATTTCGTGACATACTTGATTTAATCCGTTCGGTTTGATATACTGTAATATCGGAGAATAACGGGAAAACGCATTCTGCGGAGAAAATGCCGCGGATATGCGTTTTCCTCAGAAGAAAGGTAAGATCGCGTCTATGGAGAAAATACGCAGACCGAGAGGAACCGCGGATATTACTGCGCCGGAAATCTCGGCGTGGAGAAAAATAGAGGATACGGCGAGGGCGGTAGCCGGGAATTTCGGCTATACGGAAATAAGAACGCCGACATTCGAGGAGCTCGGGCTGTTTTCCCGCGGCGTCGGCGAGACGACCGACGTCGTACAGAAGGAGATGTATGCCTTTGAGGACAGAGAGGGCAGAAGATTCGCGCTCCGTCCCGAGGGAACGGCGGGAGTTGTCCGCGCCGTCATCGAGAACGGCAAGTGCTCGGATACGATGCCGCTTCGCCTGTTCTACATAATAAACTGCTTCCGCTACGAGAAGCCGCAGGCGGGACGCAGCCGCGAATTCTATCAGTTCGGAACCGAGATGTTCGGCGCACCGGACGCGGCGGCGGATTTCACGGTCATATCCATGGCGGATACGTTTATAAAGAAGCTCGGCATAAAGAATACCGCGCTTCATATAAATTCGATCGGCTGCCCCGAGTGCCGACCGAAATACAGGGAGAAGCTCGTCGCATATCTCCGCGCAAACGAGTCCGAGCTTTGCGATACCTGCCGCACACGTCTCGAAGCGAATCCGCTCCGCATTCTCGACTGCAAGAACGAAAGCTGCCGCCGCGTTGCTGAGGGCGCGCCGAGAACGGTCGATAACCTTTGCGATGATTGCCGCGCGCACATGGACAAGCTTGAAAAGTGCCTGAAGAGCTCCGGCACCGAGTACAGGATTGATCCGCACATCGTCCGCGGGCTTGATTACTATACGCGGACGGTGTTCGAATTCATCGCCGAGGACATCGGCGCACAGAGCACGATATGCGGCGGCGGACGATACGACGGCCTCGTAAAGGAGCTCGGCGGTCCGGATATGCCCGCCGTGGGATTTGCGATGGGAATAAGCCGCCTCATACTCGCAATGGAGCAGAGCGGCGCGCTTGACTTCGAAGAAAACGTGCCCGAGCTTTATATCGCCTCCATGGGCGACGGCGCGCAGCTCAGGGCGATCGAGATCGTTTCCGATCTCAGAAAGAACGGAATCTGCGCCGAGTGCGACATTGTCGGACGGAGCCTCAAGGCGCAGATGAAATACGCCGACAAGATCGGCGCGCGGTATACGCTCATACTCGGCGACAGCGAGCTTGAGAGCGGACGCGCACAGCTTAAAAACATGTCGGACAGCACACAGACCGAGATCGCCCTCGGCGATGTCGCGTCTCACTTCGGCTGCAATGTTTGAGCTTATCATATTTGATATGGACGGCGTTCTCGTCGATTCCGAGGACGCCATGGCACAGATGACGGTCAGAGCGCTTGAAGAATGGGGAATACATTCCTCGCCCGATGATTTCACGCGGTTTCGCGGAATGGGAGACCGCGCATATGTCGGCGGCGTTTCGGAGATGTACGGCGTGCCGTATGAGGAAAGGATGAAGGAGGAAGCGTACCGCCTCTTCTGCGAGAACGCGGGAGAGCTCGTTCACGTTATGCCGTGGACGGTTCCGCTTCTTTGCGAGCTTGAGCGCCGCCGCTTTGCCTGCGCGGTCGCATCCGCCGCCGACCGGATAAAGGTCGAATGCAACCTCGGGTGCATAGGAAAAAGAATTTCCGATTTTGCCGCGGTCGTTACCGGGGCGGATGTTGTAAATCTCAAGCCCGCTCCCGATATTTTTCTGAAGACTGCCGCCGATGCGGGAGTGCCTCCAGAAAAATGCGCGGTGTGCGAGGATTCGCTCTCGGGCATTCGTGCCGCCAAGGCGGCGGGAATGTACGCGGTCGCGGTGACAACATCGTTTCCGAGAAATGAGCTGAAGGCGGCGGGAGCCGATACGGTGACGGACGATCTCTGCGATCTGCTTTCGGTTCTCGGTCCCGGCAGACCGATCCGCGCTTAGCCGCATTGATACGCAAAACTGATTTGTAAGAGAAAGGATGCCTTAGAAAAGGCACGGTGACTTTTATGCATACAAGCTTTACCAAAGAGGACAAGAGAACTCATTACGCGCTCGAGCTGAGTGCGGCGAATATCGGAGAAAGGGTCTCGGTGCTCGGCTGGGCTCAGCGTCAGCGCGATCTCGGAAGCCTGATCTTCATAGATCTTCGCGACCGCACCGGAATCGTTCAGCTTGCCTTCGACGATTCCTGCTCCGAGGAAATCTTCAATGCCGCATTCGGCGTGCGTGCGGAATACGTTATAGCAGCGCGCGGAACGGTGCGCCGCCGCGGTGAAGGCGCGGTCAATCCGAACCTTCCCACGGGAGAGATCGAGATCGCGGTAGATGCCTTCAAGGTGCTTTCCTCCGCAGAGACCCCGCCTTTTGCGATCGTTGAGAACAGCGACGTAAAGAGCGAGCTTCGTCTGGCGCACAGATATCTCGATCTCCGCCGTCCCGATATGCAGCAGAATATCATCAAGCGCAGCATGATAACCAACATAGCGCGCAACTATTTTGCGGAGCACGGCTTTATCGATATCGAGACCCCCTGCCTTATAAAGCCCACGCCCGAGGGCGCGAGAGACTATCTTGTCCCGAGCCGCCTCCACCACGGAAAGTTCTACGCTCTTCCGCAGTCTCCTCAGCTTTATAAGCAGCTTCTCATGTATTCGGGATTTGACCGCTATTTTCAGATAGCGCGCTGCTTCCGCGACGAGGATCTGCGCGCCGACCGTCAGCCGGAGTTCACGCAGATCGACCTTGAGATGTCGTTTGCCGATGAGGAGGATATCATCGCGGTAAACGAGGGCTTCATCAAGCGAATTTTCGACGAGTTCATGCATATGCCGCTTGAGATACCGTTCGCACGCATGACGTGGCACGAGGCTATGGAGCGCTACGGCTCCGACAAGCCCGATACAAGATTTGCCCTTGAGCTTATAAACATAACGGACGCCGTGCGCGATTCTTCGTTCGCCGTGTTCAAGAATGCGGTCGCCGAGGGCGGAAGCGTGCGCGCAATCAACGTGCCCGGCGGCGCATCCTTCTCACGCAAGGAGATCGATTCGCTCGTCGAATATGTCAAGACATACGGCGCGCGCGGACTTGCATGGTACAAGCATGCCGCCGACGCGGTATCGTCCTCCTTCGCTAAATTCCTCACCGAGGATGAGCTGAAGGCGATCACCGATATCACGGGCACCGGCGAGGGAGACCTTCTCCTCATCGTCGCCGCAAAGAACAAGGTCGTGTTCGATTCTCTCGGCGCACTTCGATGCGAGGTCGCCCGCCGCATGGGACTTATCGACAAGACGAAGTTCAACTTCCTGTGGATAACCGAATTCCCGCTGTTCGAGTACAGCGAGGAGGACGGAAGATATTACGCGATGCATCATCCCTTCACCATGCCCATGGAGGAGGATTACTCCAGTATCGACAGCGATCCCGGTTCGGTCCGCGCGAGAGCTTACGATATCGTGCTCAACGGAACCGAGCTCGGCGGAGGCTCTATCAGAATCCATACCACCGAGATGCAGAAGCATATGTTCAAGGTTCTCGGCATAGGTGAAGAGGAGGCTGCCGAAAAATTCGGCTTCCTTCTTGAAGCGTTCCGCTACGGCGTTCCTCCGCACGGCGGACTTGCGTTCGGCCTGGACAGACTTGTAGCGCTTCTCCTCGGACTTGAGGACATACGCGATGTCATCGCCTTCCCGAAGGTGCAGAACGCATCCGAGCTTCTCTCAAAATGCCCGGCGAAGACAGACGAAAAGTCTCTTGAGGAGCTCGGCATAAAGGTTATCGACGAGGAAGAATAAAAGCAGCGTGTTTTGTATCGCTGCTTTGGATCGCAGCGCGTGTCACGGAATCCGCGCTGCCTCAACGTTCGGAAGAAAGGAAGCCTCCGCGTCCGGCGGAGGCAGGGATAAACAAAAATGAACACAGATGTGGTTATCGTGGGAGCGGGTCCCGCCGGAATATTCACGGCGCTCGAAATGCTGAAAAAGGGATCGAAAAAGAAAATCGTTATCGTCGAGAAGGGGCAGAGCGTCGAGAAGCGCCGCTGTCCGAAATCGCAGACGGGTCACTGCATGAACTGCAAGCCCTACTGCCATATCACCACCGGATTTTCCGGCGCGGGCGCGTTTTCCGACGGAAAGCTTTCGCTGAGCTATGAGGTCGGAGGAGAACTTCCGACTCTCATCGGTGCGGAAAAGGTTCAGGATACCATAGGATATACCGACAGGATATATCTTGAATTCGGAGCCGACGAGCACGTCGAGGGTCTGGAGAATTCCGAGTCCGTAAAGGATATTCGCAAACGTGCAATCCAGGCGGGGCTCAAGCTTGTTGATTGCCCGATCCGCCATATAGGCACCGAGAAGGCGCACGATCTCTATCTTGCGATCGAGGAATACCTTATCGCCGCAGGAGTCGAGATAATGTTCGGATACGAGTGCCGCAACATAATCCTCGACGGTGACCGATGCCTCGGAGTTTATGTGAACGACGGTCACGGCGAGATCGAGATACGCGCAAAGGATACCGTCGTTGCGACGGGACGCCGCGGCGCGGAATGGCTTGAAAAAATGTGCGCCGAGCACAATATCGCACATCAGCCCGGAACGGTCGATGTCGGTGTGCGCGTCGAAGTAAGAAACGAGGTCATAGAGCAGATAAACAAAGTGCTTTACGAATCGAAGCTCGTCGGATATCCCAAGCCGTTTAAAAACAAGGTTCGTACTTTCTGCCAGAATCCCGGCGGATTTGTAAGTCAGGAGAATTACGACAACGATCTCGCGGTCGTAAACGGACATTCCTACAAGGAGCTCAAATCCGACAATACGAATCTTGCGATTCTGTGCTCGCACAACTTCAGCCATCCGTTCAATCAGCCGATCGCCTATGCGCAGAAGGTCGGTGAACTTACGAATATGCTCGGTGCCGGACATATACTTGTTCAGCGTTACGGCGATATCCTCGACGGAAAGAGGACCTGGCCGAAGGAGCTTGCTTTCTCCAACGTGAGACCGACGCTGAAGGACGCCGTTGCCGGGGACATCACAGCGGCGATGCCTTACCGCGCAATGATAAACATAATCAACTTTATCCAGGCGGTCGATCATGTCGTGCCCGGATTCGCATCGACGGAGACGCTGCTCTACTCACCCGAACTCAAATTCTACAGCAACCGCGTCAAAATGGACGAGGACTTCAATACGAACGTGAAGGGACTTTACTGCCTCGGCGATTCCTCCGGATGGACGCGCGGACTCATGATGGCATCCGTTATGGGAGTTCTCATGGGACGTTCCCTCGCGCTCCGCGCAGACTGATAAAGAGCAGCGAAAAATCCGCGCTCTGCGTGTTTGCGCAGTTCTGTATTAAAATTATGTCCCGCAGGGTATGTGACTTCGGTCCGGTGCTTTGCGGGATTACTTTATTCTCATGTGCCGATGCGCTTTTGCGTATATCGGTGAATTTTTTTGAAAAAATATATTCGGAGGGACGAAAAATGTACAAGATAGCTTTTTTTGATACAAAGCCTTACGACAAAGAATGGTTTGACAAATACACGGGGGACGACCTCGACATCACCTATTTTGAGACGAAGCTTCTGCCGCGTTCGGCGGAGCTCAGCGCGGGCTTCGACGCAGTATGCGCTTTCGTGAACGACGACATAACGGAGAGCGTTGTAAATACGCTCTGCAAGAACGGCGTGCGCCTGATTGCAATGCGTTCCGCCGGATATTCGAACGTCGATTTCAGGGCGGCGGACGGGAAGATAACCGTCGTGCGTGTTCCCGCATATTCGCCTCATGCGGTCGCCGAGCACGCGGCGGCGCTTCTGCTTGCCGTCAACCGGAAGATCCCGCGCGCATATTACAGAACGAGAGACTTCAATTTCAGCCTTATCGGGCTGACCGGACTTGACCTTTACGGAAAGTGCGCCGGGATCATCGGCACCGGAAAGATCGGGCGCGCGTTCATCGACATATGCCGCGGCTTCGGCATGAAAACGGTAGCGTATGATCTCTTTCCCGCCGAAGGCTCGGATATAGATTACAGATCGATTGACGAGCTTCTTTCCGTGTCCGACGTGATATCTCTTCACTGTCCGCTGACCCCGGAGACGCATCATCTTCTCGATGCCGCCGCATTCGGAAAAATGAAGGACGGCGTATTTATCGTCAACACCTCGCGCGGCGCGCTGATAGATTCGGAGGCACTGCTTTCGGCGCTGAATTCCGAGAAGGTGAGGGGCGCGGGACTTGATGTGTACGAGGAAGAGGCGGAGGTTTTCTACGAGGACAGATCGGGCACCGTCATCGGCGACGACGTGCTGTCGCTTCTCGTTTCGCATCCGAATGTGGTGATAACGTCTCATCAGGGATTCTTCACCGAGGAAGCTCTTGACTCCATCGCAAGGACGACTACCGAAAATATCCGCGACTTTTTCGCGGGACGGGAGCTCGAAAACGAGGTGTGCTTCCGCTGCGGCAAGGTCTCGGAGAAGTGCAACTGAAAATAAAGATCGGAGGCAGCGCGATGTGCGTACTGCCTCCGTTTTTCTTTATTCCCCGCGTATCTCGCGCAGAAGCGCGATCTCGCGTGCGTATCCTTCAATATCGTTCGGCGTTTCGAGATAGAAGGGAAGAGCGGCGAGCGCCGGGTGGGTTATGATCCGCGTTATGCCCTCTATCGTAAACGTGCCTTCGCCGATCTTTTCGTGGCGGTCCTTGTGGGCGCCGACCGGATTTTTCGAATCGTTGAGATGGACCGCCTTGAGCCTGTCAAGCCCTATCACGCGGTCAAACTCCGTCAGCACCCGATCGGGATTGCCGGCAATGTCGTATCCGCCGTCGCTTATGTGGCAGGTGTCAAGGCATACCCCGACATGGTCGCGGACGTTTTCGTTTACCATGTCTATGATCGAGCGTATCTCCTCAAACGTAACGCCGATTTCCGTTCCCTTGCCGCTCATCGTCTCTATGAGAACCGTTGTTGCCATATCCTCCGTGAGGAGCGTATTCAGACATTCCGCGGTCAGACGGCATCCGACCTCGCTGCCCGCCTTGACGTGAGCGCCCGGGTGAAAGTTGTAGAGAGAGCCGGGGATCGACTCGAGAAATTCAAGCTCGGATTTCATCATTGAGAGGGTGTATTCGCGTATCCGCTCATCCGAGGTCGCGGGATTGTAGATGTACGGCGCGTGAGCGAGCGGAAAGAGGATGCCGTTCTCCTTCATAAAGGCGCACAGCGCGCGGACATCTTCGGGATCGGCGGGCTTCGATGCGCCCCCGCGCGGATTTTTCGTGAAATACTGAAAAGTGTTTGCGCCGATCGAAACGGCTGTCTGCCCCATTGCGGCGTATCCCCCCGACAGGGAAAGATGGCATCCGAGTATGAACATAAAACGAACCTCCGTTGAAATGATCCGCATCGTAAAATTCTGCGGCATCTTATTATAATATAAAAATCTCCGTCAATCAAGCGGATAATGCAAAACAAACCGAAATGCGAGCTCCGCACGGCGAAAAAATTCATATGCGCGTCTTTTCCCCTTGATTTTACCCTTTCCCTGTGATAAAATTAATCCATCGGATTATGTATTTATTTCGGAGGATAACATGACAAATATAGCAGTGTTGGGATTCGGTGTAGTCGGCGGCGGAATTGCCTGCGTTCTTGACGAGAACAGAGAGCGCATAGAGGCGCTTGCCGGAGGCCCCGTAAATCTTAAATATATTCTCGATCTTCGTGATTTTCCGGATTCGCCTTACGGCGACCGTGTCGTTCACGATATAGATCGTATCATCGAAGATGAGAGCGTCAGCATCGTATGCGAGGCGATGGGCGGCGTACATCCGGCGCTTGAGTTTTCACTTGCCGCACTCAATGCGGGAAAGAGCGTCGTGACCTCAAACAAGGAGCTTGTCGCAAAGCACGGCGTTGAGCTTCTCGAGGCGGCGGAGAAAAACGATGCCGCGTATCTTTACGAGGCGGCGGTCGGCGGCGGAATCCCGGTGCTCCGCTCGATGAAAACCTCGCTTGCGTCCGACAGGATCAAGGCGGTCACGGGAATACTGAACGGAACGACAAACTATATTCTCACCAAAATGGAGAAGGACGGAGCCGATTTTGCTTCGGCTCTGCGCGAGGCGCAGGATCTCGGATACGCCGAGGCGAATCCCTCCGCCGACGTAGACGGCTTCGACGCTCAGAGGAAGATAATGATCCTTACCGCAATAGCCACGGGTAAAATGCTTTCCGAGGACAGCGTGTATACCGAGACGATGACCCGCCTCACCCCTGACGACATAAACGCCGCGCGCAGAATGGGCGGAGCTGTGAAGCTTCTCGGATGCTTCCGCGAAAAGGACGGAAAGATCGCGTCGTACGTCTGCCCGTTTATCGTCGGTCAGTCGGCTCCTCTTGCAAATATAAACGACGTCTACAACGGAGTATGGGTGGAGGGCGAGACCACCGGAGACGTAATGTTCTACGGACGCGGCGCCGGAAGATATCCGACGGCGGGCGCGATGATCTCCGATGTGTGCGCGATAATGACGGGCGCTTTTGCCGCAGAATATCCGCGCCGCTGGACAAAGGCGGACAGGGATGACACCGCCGCGTTCGAAGACCTTTCCTTCAGATACTATGTGCGCACGGAGTCCGCGGACCGTGAGGCGCTCTCCGACGCTTCCGAAGCGCTCTTCGGCGAATGCACGTTTTCCGATGAGTCCCCCGAGGGAACTGCGGAGATCGTGACCGGGGAGATAAGGGAAAGAGATATGCGCAATATGCTTTCATCGGGCAAGCTCGGAAAGGTTCTCTCGGTTATAAGAATTCTCTGATAAAAAGGGACTGCGCATTGTGCACAGTCCCTTAAAATCAGTACGGAAATCATTCAAAATATGTACTGTCGATCCCGGACAGCGCCGCTCCTATTACCGTGCCGAAGCGGCTCATTTCGGGAATGATGAAATTCATATCGAACAGCGAATTCAGTCCGCTGAATATGGCTTTCGCCTGCTTTACGCCGGTCATGTTTCCGGTGAGAACTATATCCCGTATCGAATGATTCCGTGCGGCAAATATGCTTACCATTCCGATCGTTTCGAAAACAAGATTTATTATTCCGAGGGCGATGTCCGATTTCGTCGCAAGGTCGGATATGTTTCCGAAATTCGATGCGGTCATGGTTTCGGTGAGTCTTCCCGCCGGCGATGAGGAGATATCGTTTATCCGGAGATCGACCCTTGAAAGATCGCCGTCCTCGGCAAGCTCGGTTATGTGCGTGACGGTGTCCATGTCGAGCAGTTTCTTCGAAAGCCCGATCAGCGTGCCGCCGCCGACGCCGGTACCGCCGAGGTGCTCCGGTTCGCGCCCGCGCTCGGAGAGAACAAGCGCGGTTCCGGTGCCCATGCTGACGGTTATCGCGCGGTCAAGCCCCGAAAGATATAAGCCGCCGAGACCGATGCAGCGGAATTCCGGCACCGTCTCGCAGGGCAGGGAATACAGCGGGCGCGAAACGTGGGAAGAACCGACCCCGGTTATCATTACCTTTTCGATATCCGAAAGCTCGAGCCCGTTCGAATCGGTGAATTTGCCGAAGGCTCCGTATATTGATGTGATCGGATCGGTGGCATGTACGAAAAGGGGCGCCATAAGCTCTCCCCTGCCGGAGGTAATGTCAAAGCCGCCGATCTTTGTCGTGCTTCCTCCTATGTCGATACCGACTACGATTTTTCTGCTCATTTGTTTTGCCTTTCTTTTCGGGGAATTCGGCGGAGAAACCGCCGATGCAGCCGCTTGCCGAAAAACGGCAAAAGCGCGGCTGAATGAATATTATGTATTAAAACCGATATGCGCGAATGTAAACGGCGCCGTGCTCGGTCTTTACGTTATGCCGAGAAAACGGAGCATACGCGCATACGGAATTTACGGGGTGAAAAAATGAATGTCACATATAAAAATCCGGGCTGTGAATATTCAATAGAGAGTATCATGCTGTTTCAAACGGAGGAGCAGTCATCTTTTTGGTCGGAGCCGCTGCTGTATTTTTATCCTCAGATAGATAAGAATGAAATCACCGGACGGGATCTTGCCGGAAGGAAAGAGTATCTTTTCGAAGTGTTCTCGGATATATACCGAAGCACAAAAGATGAATTGGACGGAAAGGTTGTTTGTTATAACGAGTATTTTTCAAAATACAGAAGTCAGATCGAGGACGCGCTGTCCGATGCGTTTGAACTTGACGCCCGTTCACTTTATAATGATCTGACGGGAAACATCACACTGAATCCGATCTGCCCCAGATTCTTGAAAGAACGGCGCTTTGACGTGTTCTGCAAGAGCAGCGAAAAAGGCGCACTCGGTATGTCGCTTCATGAGATCATCCACTATTTCTGGTTTTATGTTTGGAACGGTCATTTCGGCGACAGTTACGAAGAATACGAAATGCCTTCGTTAAAATGGATGCTGAGCGAAATGGTCGTGGAGGCTTTGATGAGCGACCGGAGACTGAGCTCCGTCAATCCGTATTTCCCGAGAGAAAACGGGGGCTGTGTGTATTCGTATTTTCAGGATATGATGATAGACAGGACGCCCGTACTGAAAACAATAGACAAACTCTATCATGATAACGGCATAACCGATTTTATGGAAACCGCCTACGCATACTGTGCCGAACACGAACAAGCCATCAGACAACATATCGGGGAAGCGGAAAATGCTTCTTAAGCGGCACGATCAATGCGGCGCCGCAATAAAGGAATAGGACACGGTAAGTAAACGTGCAGGTTCAGCAAAATATAATATCGTCGTACGAATTAAAGAAATACGTCGGAGATTGCCGGGCGGCAATCTCGGGGACACGGTAAGTAAACGTGCAGGTTCAGCAAAATATAATACCGTGTCCATTGTACCACATTTTCGCAAAAAAATCAACACACGGAGAATATATGATAACAGACAGAGAACAAATCAAAAGAACGCTTTCCGAAAAGGAGCTTTTCGTATTCGACATGGACGGAACCATCTACCTCGGTGAAAACGTATTCCGCCCCGCGGTCGATTTCATAAAAAAACTGCGTGAAAACGGGAAAAAGGTGCTCTTCTTTACGAACAATGCATCGAGAACACCCGAATTCTATATAATCCGCCTTTCGCGTATGGGCTTTGAGCCTTCGCGCGGTGAGATCATGACGTCCGGAGACGTCACCGCCGAATACCTTTCGCGCGAGTGCTCAGACAAAAAGGTTTACGTCATGGGAACGCCGGAGCTTGTCCGATCCTTCCGCAAGCACGGGATAAACGTGATTTGCGGAGATGACGGCGAGATCGTTCCGGGCACTCATGCCGATATCGTCGTTACAAGCTTTGATACGACACTGACGTACAATAAGCTGAAATATTCGTGCGAATTCGTTTCGCTCGGCGCGCGGTACATATCGACCCATCCCGATCTGAACTGCCCGACCGAGGACGGCAGGATCCCCGACAGCGGCTCAATTGCCGCGGCTGTCACCGCATCGACCGGAGTTGTCCCCGAGTATTTCGGAAAGCCGGAGAAATCGTGCGTCGATACGATCGCCGCAAGGCTCGGCGTGGACAAAAGCAGGATAGTCATGATCGGCGACCGCCTTTACACGGATATCGCGGCGGGCAGAAATTCCGGCGTGACCTCGCTCCTTGTCCTCACCGGAGAAACCGATGCGGCGATGCTTGAATCCGCCCCCGAAGGGCAGATTCCCGATATCGCACTGCGCGACCTTTGCGAGGCTTCGGAGATAATGTTCGGCTGATGCCGTTGAGGTTGAAGCTTACCTTCCGGAGCCGATGACCCCCGCAAAAACCTCGGCAAAGCGCCGCCCGGCTTCCTTCGCGGATTCAAGCGTGTTTCCCGCCGAACCGACTTCCACGAGAAGATAGCGGCTTGCAAGCTGCTCGTTGAACGACGCGGAACGCAGATTGATGTTTCTCATCATGCCGGGATATTTCGTGTGCGCGGCGCTCTGAAGAGCAAGTGCGAACGAGAGATTTTCCTCCCAATCGGGGAAATCCGCGCCCATCTCGTCCGTGCCGCAGACCAGCATTATCTGAGCGACACCGTCCGGGCTTATCGGGGCGACAAGCGTCATATCGGATGAAAATACCGCGTCCCTGTGTATGTCGAGAACATATCGCAGCGTCGGATACTGAGCCGTGTATTCGGCGACGGCGGCTGCACTGCGCGAGTATGAATCTATGTAGGATTCCCCGTCGAAAAGCTCGGTGCAGTGAAGCGTCCCGATTCCGTTTTCGCGGAGAACCTCCGCGGCGGCATCCCCTACGGCTACGGTGTTTGAAGAGGTATCGTGCGTTCTGAACGCCGTGTCCTCACTGTATTCCGCCGCCCCCTCGGGAGAATAGCATTCGGTGGCGTGAGTGTGTATGATCAGAACGAGAGGCTCGTCGCTACCGACCGACGATGCGGGAATTACGCATGAAGCGAGAAGTGCTTCGGTGTCGGGGGAGTATCCTGTCTGGTTGGAAAGCGCAAAAATGTTTTCGCACGACATATCCTCGGTTTTTATCGGATGCGTCGCCGAGGCAGCGCCGACTCCCGCGGGCGGCTTGGCGGGGGTTTCTTCGTTTTTCGGATTGCTTTCCCGATCGTCCGTGCTGCCGTTCAGAACGAAATTGCCGTTTATCTCTTCATCGCCGTCGCCGCTTATCGCATCTCCGGGATCGCTCTTTCGGAGGATCCCCGAGATCATGTGCTCGGCGTATGCGCCGTGTACCGCCTTTTCCGCTGCAGTATAAACTATAGCGGTGTAGGACATAACGGAGAACGCGCAGAAAAAGGCGGCGAGCATCTTCGGAAAGCCTGCTCTGCTCCTGAATTTTTTCGACGGACCGATAAGACTTTTCTGACCGGATTCACTTCTTCCCGCAATTTCTGCGTTCATATATGCCTCCCCCACACGGAGTTTTCGCTTGCATAAACGTCCCGCCGCGCTCTGCGCGCATGGACGTATCTTTTGATACTAAGATATTTTCGGAGGGGGCGGAATATGCTTGAAGGCTCACAGCCCGAAGGCTTTTTCTATCGCCTCGGAAAGCATGGAGGACACCCGGTCTATTATCATGTCACATTCCTTCGGCGCAACGAAAAAATCACGACCGCCGTCGAGTACGGCGCGCACCTCGTCCGAAAATTCGCCTATTCCGGCGCGCTCAAGCGCGTCGTAGACGAGTGTCGAGGAATCCACAACCGTCGGAATGCCGATCGAGATCACCGGAACTCCGGCTGTCTTCCCGGTGATCTCCCGGCGTGAGTTTCCGATTCCGGAGCCGGGGCGTATTCCCGAATCCGAGATCTGCACGGTCGCGGCAAGCCTGTCGAGACTGCGCGCGCACAGCGCGTCGATCACGATGAGCGCATCGGGCTTTACCTCCGCGATCCCGCCTTTGATTATCGTAAGAGCCTCCATCCCGGTCTGTCCGAGCGTTCCGGGGACTATCGCCGATATGCGAGAGCAGCCGAGCGAATCGAGGATGCCTCCGCAGCCGACAGCGTGGCGCGTGACGGTCAGCTTGTCGAGAGTCTGCGGTCCGAGCGCGTCCGAGGTGATAAACCTGTTCCCGAGCCCGCAGACGAGCACCGAAGAGCTTTCCGAAATCTTCTGCTTCGATGCTGCTTCGAAGAAATCGGTGATCTCGTCCGCAAGCGCATCGGTGAAGCGCGCGGCGCGTCTGTCGTCCCAAAGCCATAGACGCCCCGGTGACATGGTGACGTACCTTCCGGCACTATTTTTGTATATTTTTTCTTCGCCGCCGGCGCGTATCGTCAGCTCGGTGCAGCGAAATCCGTATCTTTCGTATTCACGAAGCCCGCCGCGTTTCGTCTCAATGCATTCGCAGGCGAGGTCGCTTCTCGAATAAGCACAGTTTTTCTCCATGAGCTACCTCCGTATAAAACTATTATGTGCAAACTGACGAAAAATATTTTTTTCAATTGTGCATTTAGATGAATATTTGTTTTTTTACAAAATATATGATTGATTATCGGCGGAAAGCGTGGTATAATACATTAGTAAAAAATTACGCAATACTTTATCCGTATCCGGAAGGTCGAAAAGGATTTTTCCGCGAATTCCAAGGAGGACTAACCCTAAATGAAACGAATCATTAGCATGGCGCTGATATTGGCGCTTCTGTGCGGAGTTTTATCCGCCTGCTCCACGCTTGAAGACGGGGACAAGGGCGCGATAATCGATGTTTATTTTACAGATGAGCTTTACAACTTCGATCCGGCACTTTCATACACCGACGATTCGATGGTGAAAATAACGGCACTCCTTTTCGAAGGCCTTACATACCTTGACGATAATGGCAATTGGAAAAAAGCCATTATGGATAAGTATACATATACGACCGACGAGGAAAAGGGCGAGTATAAGCTTCTCATAGACCTCAAATCGACGAAGTGGAGCGACGGACGCACCGTTCAGGCGGCGGACTTCGTATATGCGTGGAAGCGCATAATCGATCCCGAGTTCCGCGGCGATGCATCGAGCCTCCTTTACGATATAAGGAACGCGCGCAAGGTGAAATTCGGCGATGCCTCCATCGACGATTTCGGCGCTTCCGCAGTCGATACATATACCCTGCAGGTTCTTTTCGAGCACGATATAGATACGGATGCTTTCTTCAAGACCGTCGCGTCTCCCGCACTGGTTCCTCAGCGTGAGGATACGGTCGCGTCAAACAGCGAGTACTGGGCAAGAAAGACATCGACCATTCTTACGAACGGTCCGTTCGCCCTCAAGCAGATCGATTACGGTCACACTCTCCGTATCGAGCGCAACTCCTACTACTTCCGCAATACCGATAAGCCCGACGCACTTGACAAGTACGTTATTCCGTGGAGAATCGTTACCCACTACGATTACGGCGATATCAACGCGCAGTTCGACGCTTATATGAACAGCAGTATTTGGTACCTTGGCACCATTCCGCTCGCACAGCGCGAGGCTGTAAAAAAGCAGGCGGTCATCTCCGATGAGCTTGCAACGCACACCTATTATTTCAACGTAAAAAACGATCTCTTCAAGGATGCCCGCGTAAGACGCGCGCTTTCGATGGCGATCGACCGTGAGCAGATCGTAAGTATCGTTACATACGCAAAGGCGGCAACCGGACTCATCCCCTACGGTGTTTCCGATGCGAACGGCAAGAAGGACTTCCGCGAGGTTGCTGATTCCGAATCAAAGCTTATCTCCACCGCGGCGGATATGGACGGCGCAAAGGCGCTTCTCCGCGAGGCGGGAGTTTCCGGCGGTTCGTTCGACCTGACCGTCAAGGACAACGAGCAGGATAAGGCTGTTGCAGAGTATGTTGCCCGCGTATGGAAGGATCTCGGATTCAACGTAAAGGTCAAGGCTCTCAAGGGATCGCGCATCGGCGGAAGCAACGATGCCATAAGCAATCTCTATGAAGATAAATTCAACGATGCTTATTCAAAAGGAGATTTCGACGTTATCGCAGTCGATATGAATATGCTTACGACCGATGCGTTCGGTGCACTGTCCGTTTTCGCCGATGATTTCTCCGGCGGCGGTGTTGACCTCCGTTCCGAGAATTATGACGTAAAGGGTCACATAACCGGATACTCGAACAGCGAGTACAACGACCTTATCGAACGCGCATACGCGGCAACCGATTCTTCGGAGAGAACCGCACTTCTTCATCAGGCGGAGCAGATGCTCGCCGAGGATATGCCGGTGATCCCGCTTATCTATCTCCAGGACGCATACCTCATTAATAAGAAAGTCCTTTCGGGATACAAGGACGGCTTCAACGGAACCCGTGACTTCACCCGCATGAAGATGAAGAACTACATGGCATATAAAGAGGCGATCCTCGCGGCTGAGCAGAAAGAAGCCGAGGAGACCGCAAGCGCACTCAAGTAAAAATCGATCGGCACAAAGTGGGGGTGCTGCGCATAAGGTGCAGCTCCCCCATGCTGTCTTTTTCGGAAACAAGGGGAAAGTGAGGCTGTGCGCGAACATTCTCGTCGGTGATAAAGCGGCAATAGAAATGAAAGTGAGATTTGATTTATGATAACTCCTGCGCCTTTGCAAGATCCGGATGATATAAAGGTATTTATACTCTATCTTCTCAACAGAGTGGGATATCCGCTCAAATACGATCGGGTGGCTGATATAGTCGTGCAGGACGGTATGGTCAATTTCATGGATTTCGGAACATATTTCTTTGAGCTGCTCGACGCCGGGCATATAAAGGAAATTCAAAACAAGCCAGGTGAGGATCCTGAGAACCCCAAGGGGCATCCGACATATACCGTGTCCGAAACGGGAAAGGTCATCGCGGAAGAGCTCAAGGACCGCCTTCTCGGCATCGTTCGTGAAAAGAGCTACCAAAGTGCGATAAGGTATCTCGATTTTGCCAAGCGCGGCGCGGTTCTCGATCAGAATTACCGTCCCGACGGAGACGGTTATCTGTTTCACTGCGAGATAAAGGATCGGCAGGGAGTCCAGCTTGATCTTACCGTTCGCGCGGACAACGAGTATCAGCTTAAGCAGATGAGGTATGTTTATTCCGAGCGTCCCGAGGTTGTTTTTAAGGGAATCATTGCGCTTTTGACAGGAGAAGTCAATTATTTGTTTGATAAAGACTGATATTTTTCGAAGTTTTGACAGGGCACAACAAAATTTGTGAAAAGTTTTTTAATTAACTATTGACAATTGAACAATTTGTGGTATAATATTTGTAGGACACAGTATATGGTCAGTCTGTGACTGCACGTTTACTTACTGTGTCCCCGAGTTTGGCACGGTGTGACAAACTCCAACGAGAAGGGAAATTTTACGCCTTACTTCGTAAGCCTTTGCGGCTGGCGCCGTCCCGCGCTTTACGCGGTATATACGTCCGGTCGGATGTGTGCGTAAATTTATTTGCGGATTGTTTGCCGACAATCGGCAGTGCTGGAAGCGTTTCTATGGAATCAGATGTTTTCGTTACGGTGAAAAAAGTAAAGAGCGGCGACGAAAGAGCGTTTTCCGAGCTTTGCGAAAAGTATTCCGCTCTTGTGTCGGTGAGTGCCGATAAATATTGCCGTATGCTTCCGGAAAACAGCAATGCAACGCCCGAGGATTTCGAGCAGGAAGCGTATTTGGCGCTTTACAGGGCGGCTGTGACGTACGATACCGATCAGACCGATGTCACGTTCGGGCTTTATGCGAAGACCTGCATACGGAATGCGCTGATTTCTCTCCTCAGAAAATTCCGCCGCGCACCGAAGCTTGTTTCGGATAAGCGGGCTCCCGCTGCGCTTTCCGATCCTCTTTCGGGGATTATTTCGGACGAAAATGCCGAAGCTCTTCTGAAAATGCTTTCAGGAGTGCTTTCGGAGTATGAATATAAGATGCTGATGCTTTATGCGGACGGCAAGACGCCGCGCCGTATTGCGCAGGAGACCGGACAAAGCGCAAAATCCGTCAGTAATGCGCTTTTTCGCGCCAGAACAAAACTTAAAGAGCTGTACGAAGATCAAAAATAGTATTTTTGCGTGAAAGCGCTGAAAATATATGCCCGAATAGCTTAATCGAGAGCGTTGTTTACAAAGGTGACGGTTGGAATCCGTCGAGGGCAAAAAATTCATTTATCCATATTAAGCGAGGTAGCAAAATGTTCGAAGACAAGACCCTTAAATGCGAGGATTGCGGTCAGGATTTCATCTTTACCGCAGGTGAGCAGGAATTTTATGCCGAAAAGGGATTCCAGAACGAGCCTAAGAGATGCAAGGCTTGCCGTGACAACCGTAAGAATGCAACCAAGGCGAACCGCGAGATGTTCACTGCAACTTGCGCAAACTGCGGCAAAGAGGCAAAGGTTCCTTTCCAGCCCAACAACGACAGACCCGTATACTGCAGCGAGTGCTTCGCGGCAATGAGGGAACAGCAGTAATCAGCCGTCGGTTGATTTGAATTTTTCAAAATTCCCGAAGGGGCTGTGCATTTTTGCACAGCCCCTTTGACTGTTGGGGCGGAGTCTTTTGGCTTCCGTCGATGCGGGCAAAAACGGACGAAAGTGCTTTCGATAGCGTCAAAAAGCGGAAAAACGGTGCTGCGTGGGGATTTTTGTCTGTTTTTCGAACGAAAAGGAGGCAAAAAAGCCCACTTCGACGATAAATATTAAAAAAAATATATACAAACGGATTTTTTTGTGCTATAATAACTAACGTGGCATAGAATGCGAACATTTATCCGAACCGCACCGAAGGATCGACGGATTTACATATCCCTTGTACATACGGGACTTCGGCATACTTTCGGTATTGCGCGATTTTTGCAGTATCGGGTTTCAAAATTCGCACAGCCCGAAGATCTTACAGGGAGATTTTATATATGTCCGAAAGCGAAAGAACCTACCGGCATCCGCATCGCAGAGGAGAGACCGAAAAGGATGCCGCGCCGGGGGCGGTGTGCGGAAGAAATGCGGTACGGGAGCTTGTGCGTTCCGGACGTGCGATAGATAAAATATTTGTGCTCCGCGGAAAGCGGGAAGGCTCCGTCCTTGCGATAATTGCGCAGGCCCGAGAGAATAAAATCCCGGTTCTCGATGCAGATTCGGCAAAGCTCGATTCTCTTTCGGGCGGGGTCAACCATCAGGGAATCGTCGCGCTTGCCGCCGAGAAGGAATATTCGGACGTGTCCGGTATTCTTGCGTTTGCCGCCGAGCGCGGAGAAGCGCCGTTTATCGTTATTGCGGACGGAATCGAGGATCCGCACAATCTCGGCGCGCTTATCAGATGCGCGGAGTGCGCCGGAGTTCACGGAATAATACTTCCGCGCAGAAGAAGCGCGGGACTTACGCCCACTGTGTCGAAAACATCGGCGGGAGCGCTTGAGCATATGCTTGTTGCGAGGGTTTCGAATCTTGCGCAGACTGTCGATGAGCTGAAAAGGGCGGGCGTGTGGGTGTACGCGGCGGAGGCAGGCGGGAAAGCCTACTATGATACGGATTTCTCCGGACCGTGCGCGGTTATTTTCGGAAGCGAAAGCCTCGGCGTGTCTCACCTTCTTATGGAAAAGTCGGATTTTCAGGTTTCGATTCCAATGTACGGTCATGTGAATTCGCTGAATGTATCAACGGCGGCATCCGTGATACTCTGCCATGCGGCGATGCAGCATCACAAAAAGTAATATCCTGCGGACATTATCGGTGATTGATATGCGGATTTTCCGCGTTTTTATACAGACTGCCCGAAAGAGGAGGAAAGGTACGGTTATTTTATGGAAGACAAAAAATTACCGCAATCCGAAACAGACGAACAGAATATAAACGGCGCGGTGCCGGATGACGATGAGTATTTCTCGCTTGAGGATGTGTCCGACGAGGTATCGGATGACGATCTCGATTTGTCGGAGCTGATACGCAAGTATATGCCCGACGAGGAGGATCCTCTCGCACCGTCATACGATGCGCCTTCCGAAGAAATTTCGGATAATGCTGAACCGGAGTATTACGGCGGCGAAGACGGCGAGAATCCGGAAGATTATCCGGAAAGCTATGATGACGTGCCTGCGGACGGCGGCGCTGATTACGACGCTCCCGATGAAGCGGATGCCGATACGATCGATTCGGCGGTATACGCGGACTATGCGGATGAGGTAGGCGTTGACGGCGATGACGGAGAGACTGCCGAATACGAAGACAGCACCGATCTCGATTATACCGGATATGACGACGATTCCGATGATGCCGACGATGCCGACGGAGAACTCGTGTACGATGAGCCTGCCGCCGATGAGGAATATGCATACGACGGCGGCGAGACGAACGCGGATGATGAGCAGTACGGCGAATACGGCGACGGCGAGCCTTACTACGACGAAAATGCGCCCGAGCTTGATGAGGTAGCCGAGGACGCGCTCGACACGGACGGCGAAGAGGATTCCATGTCCGATACTTCGTCGCAGGACTATGTGAATTACGAGGACGGCGACGGCGACATCGAGCTTGACGGCGATCTCGATTCCACCGATATAAATCTTATGCTGGCTTTCGGGCTTGACGACGAGCTTGAACGCACGATGGGACCCGAGGTTGCGCAGAAGCTGACGGAAGAGCTCGACGAAGAGCAGCGCGTGCGCGACGAAAAAGTCCGCAAGACCGTTGACAACGAGTATATGAACAGAACCCAGACCGCAGGCATTGCGGCGGATTATAAGAAGAAGTTCAAGGGACTCAAGCTGAAGATATTCCTTTCGGTCGTCTTGGCGGCGGTACTGTTTTTCTATGAGAATCTGCGCATATTCGGATTTGAATTCGACGGTGCGCTCAACCCGGCAGTATATCCCGTGGTTTACATAATGGTAAGCCTTCAGATACTGCTTTTCTGCGCAGCGTGCGCATACCGCGAGATTCTCGGCGGTATAGGCGAGCTGTTCACCGGAAAGATCAGCCCGCGGTCGGTAACTGCGGTGATGACGGCGGCAGCTGTCGTTTATTCTGCGATACTGTCGCATACCGTTGTCCCTCCGGAAATGCCGATCCTGTTTAACTTCGCGGTGGCGGTATCGATCATATTCACCCTTATATTCGAGTTTCTCAACACCAAGCGCGAGATATTCGCGTTCAATGTTGTTGCCTCAAAGCGCCCGAAGCACATCGTCGCAAAGCTTCCTTGCGAGGCGGAGGACGGCGGGGATATCCTGAAGTTTGAAACGGCTTCGTTCATTGACGGATACTTCACCCGAACCAAGGAGCCGACCGGTGCGTCAAAGTCCTATGCGACGGTTTCTCTTGTGATAGCGATCATTTCGGGAGTGCTGTGCGCGCTTTACACAAAGTTTTTCTCGACGGGTTCCACCGTCGCTCAGATTGCCGAGAGCGCGGCTGCGGCATTTTTCATTGCCTGCCCCGTGTCGATGTTCATAACGATGAGCTATCCCTTCTTCAGAGCATCCCGCGATGCTTACGACAACGACGGCGCGATCATCGGCGAGTGCTCTCTTGAGGAGTACTCCGAGGCATCTGTCGTCACCTTTGACGATGTCGGCGTTTTCCCGTCCTATGGTGTCAAGGTTCAGAATGTCAAGATATACAACAACCACCGTATCGACCGCGTGCTCTTCTATGCGGCGTCGGTTTTCTCGACGGCGCGCGGACCTCTTACCGATGTCTTTGATGTGGCTACGGTCGAGATCGGTCATTCTGACGACGTGAAGATAAAGGCTGCGGGGAGCGGATATCTTGCAGCATCGGTTGACGGCAAAAACATAACCTTCGGTACGGCATCCGAGCTTGTCGAACGCGGATTTGTGATCCCCGAAAGCATAACCGACGAGGATGAGGAAAACGGCGATGACATTTCGGTAATGTACATGTTCCGCGAGGAAAAGCTCATGTCCAAGATGCTCATCAAATATACCATGGATACCGATTTTGAGTTCATAATGGACGCTCTTTGCGACGAGGGTATATCGATAAGCATCAAGACATACGATCCGAATATCGACGATTCGATGATCGCCGTTCATGTCGGGCGCGGCAAGTATTCGTATACGGTATCCCGCTATGAGGGAGCCGACGACGGAAGCACGGTCAGGGACAATGCGGATTCCGGCATAGTCAGCCGTTCCACGGCAAAGACGCTTCTGCAGATCCTTTCCGACTGTACGAAGGTGCTTGCCGCCCGCCGCGTCGGAATAACGATAGGCGTGATCTCCTCGATTATTTCGTTTGTTCTTATGATTCTTGTCCTTCTTGCGGGCAGAACCGAGGCGCTGAACTCCGGAGTGCTGTTTATTTATCAGCTCTTCTGGCTGATCCCCTCACTGCTTACCGCAAGAATGTATGTGAGATAGCTGTTATATTTATGAAAAAGGAGTGCGGGAGGGGAAGCCCTCCCGCGTCTTATTATGAGAGAAGATATAAAAAGTTTTATTTCGGGCGTTTCAAAGCCCGCACGCTATATCGGCGGAGAACCCGGATGCCTGAAGAAGGATCTTTCAAAGGTCGATCTGCGGGTCGCGTTCTGCTTCCCCGATATATATGAGATCGGTATGTCGAATCTCGGCATGCGGATACTCTGCGGAGTGCTGAACGAGATCGACAACGTATGGTGCGAGAGAGTGTATTCTCCGTGGACCGATATGGAAGAGGAGATGCGGAAGCGTTCGATACCGCTGTTCACATCGGACAGCGGCGACGCGGTCGGGGATTTTGATATTGTCGCTTTCACGCTTCAGTACGAGCTTTGCTATTCCACCGTGCTTAATATGCTGGATCTTGCCGGGATTCCGCTTCTTCGCACAGACCGCGGAGAGGATTCGCCGATCATTCTGGCGGGCGGACCGTGCTCATACAATCCGGAGCCGATGTCCGATTTTATTGACATTTTCTCTATCGGCGAGGGCGAGGAAGCGCTGCCGGAGCTTGCCCGACTTTATCTGAAGATGAAGGAGGACGGCACTTTTACGAAAATCGCGTTCCTCCGCGAGGCATCCCACCTCGACGGCTTTTATGTGCCCTCGCTTTACGAGGTCGAATATAAGGAGAACGGCTCGATCGCACGTCTTGAGCCGAAATACCCGGACGTGCCGTCAAAGGTTACGAAACGGATCGTTCAGGACGTGAACACCGCGTTCGTGCCGGTCAATACCGAGATACCCTTTATAGAGACCGTCCACGACAGAATCACACTTGAGGTGTTCCGCGGCTGTATACGAGGCTGCCGCTTCTGTCAGGCGGGATTCGTATGCCGTCCCGTGCGCGAAAAATCTCCTGCGGTGCTCAACGAGCTTGCCAAAAAGAGCGCCGAGCTGACGGGCTATGAGGAAATATCGCTCTCCAGCCTCTCAATAAGTGACTATTCCTGCATAAACGAGCTTACCGACACACTGCTTGAATGGACAGAGGACAAAAAGATAAATCTTTCGCTTCCGTCGCTCAGAGCGGACAGCTTCACAAAAGAGCTTATGGAAAAGGTTTCGTCGGTTCGCTCGACTACGCTGACCTTCGCGCCCGAGGCGGGAAGTCCGCGCCTGCGCGACATTATCAACAAAAACATAACCGAGGAGGATATCCTTCGCGCGGCGCGTGTCGGATACGAGGCGGGAAAATCCAAGATAAAGCTTTACTTTATGATGGGACTTCCCGGAGAAAATTACGACGATATCGCCGGAATTGCCGCGCTTGCACATAACGTGGTTTCGGAGTATTACCGCACTCCCGACCGCAACCGCAGAATGCAGCCGTCGGTGACAATCAGCGTCGCCTGCTTTATCCCGAAGCCGAACACGCCGTTCCAATGGGAGGGTCAGAGCACGCTTGAAGAGCTTTACGAAAAGCAGAAGTTCCTCTCCGAGCAGATTACCGACCGAAAGGTAAAGTATAATTATCACGATGCCGAGGTCTCCCGCCTCGAGGCTGTATTTGCACGCGGAGACCGTAGACTTTCGGCGGCACTCGTCGAAGCGCATCGCCGCGGGATTCGCCTTGACGCATGGGAAGAGCTGTTCGATTATGAAAAGTGGTGCAGCGTATTCGAGAGCGTCGGGCTTGATATGTCGTTTTATGCGAACCGCACGCTTCCCGATGACGAGATACTTCCGTGGGATATAATCGACTGCGGCGTTTCAAAGGTGTTTTTCCTCCGCGAGCGTCACAGGTCGCAGCAGGGCGTGCCGACGAAAAACTGCCGTGAGGGCTGTTCGGCTTGCGGCGTAAACTCGCTTGTCGAGCCGAAGTACTGCCGCTATTGTCCCGGACATCCCGAACCGAAAAAGGAAGATATCGCCAAGCCGTTTGTTCCGAAAAACACATCGTATGTTCCGACGCTCGACGCACCCGCAGAGAAAATAAAGCCCGGCCGGACGGTGCGCGTCAGATTTGCAAAGGAAGGTCCGATGGTCTATATCGGACATCTCGATCTCGCAAAGTTTATGATCAGACAGCTTGTGCGCTCGGGTCTGCCGGTGTGGTATACCGAAGGCTTCAATCCGCGTCCGCACCTTGTGTTCGCGTCCTCTCTCTCGGTCGGATGCGGCGGCGAACGCGAGATTATGGATTTCCGCCTTGCGGGAGAAGCAAGTGATGAGGAGATCTTCGAAAAGCTTGCGCCTCTTATGCCCGACGGAATGCGGATAATAGAAGTATTTACCGCCGAGCATAAGCTCAAGGAGATCGAGTGGGGCGAATACGAGATCGCATATTCGTCGAGTCGCCCCGGGATTGCCGAAGAGGTGAACGAACTCTTTAAATCTCCAGTCATCATGATGAAGCGTTCGAAGAGCGGCGAACGCGAAACCGATATAACTCAGTATATCGGAACTCTTGAAACGTCCGAGCAGAACGGCGCACTCACCGTAGTATTCACGGCAAACGCAGCCGACGGCCGTTATCTGAACCCCGTGTACATCGCAAAAGCCATCGCCGAAAAACTCGGATTTAACGAGCCGTATTCGGTTATGCGAAAGAAGCTTATGCTTTCCGACGGAACCGAGATGAGATAACATTCCCCCCGATATTTTAACAGCATGCAGAGCCTCCCGTCCGAATGGACGGGAGGCTCTTTTGCGCCGCGGCATTGATTTTTGAATCGGCGGAGATGCTTTTTCGCTTTACGTCATAAATTCCGCTTGTCCGAATATATATTACATAGAAAAAATCGCGGACAAGGGATTCGGTACCGTGAGGTAAGGAGAAAAAATGACAGGATCCGAAATGACAAAGAGAGCGCTTGAAAAGCTGCCGCCGAGAATCGCGGAGTCGTGCAGGAACACCGCATCGCTTTACGGCGGAAGAATAAACGAGATTCGCCTGAGAAAGGGCTCCCCCGCATCGCTTACGATAAGAGGAGAGAACATTGTACTCGGGATAAGTGCGACGGAGGCGGAGCTTGAAGAGAGTGTGCGCACCTTTTGCGAGAGTTCGCTTTATTCCCATGCCGATACGATATGCTCGGGATACATAGCCGCACGCGGCGGCTTCCGCGTCGGCGTATGCGGAAGAGCCGTCGTGCGCGGCGGAGAAATACAGTCGGTTACGGATATATCTTCGCTGAATATCCGCATTCCCGAGCGAGTTATCGGATGCGCCGACCGCGCGTATGAAATAATGGCGGAGGATGACTTTTCGAGAGGAATTCTCGTTTGGTCGGTCCCCGGAATGGGCAAGACCACGCTGCTGCGCGAGCTTGCCGCACGTCTCGCGACAGGGAAGAGGGCGCGGCGTGTGGCGCTTGTTGATACGAGATACGAGCTTTCGCCGGGAATCGAGGGGATCGGCATAATCGACGTTCTCGGCGGATATCCGCGCGCCGAAGGGATCGAGATCGCAAAACGCACGCTCGGCGCACAGGTGATAATATGCGACGAAATTGCCGACCGAGACGACGCGGAGGCAATCCTTCAGGCGCATAATTCGGGAATCTGCGTTGCGGCATCGGCTCACGCATCGTCCGCTCAGCCGCTTATGACCGAAGAGCCGCTTGCGGGTCTTTTTCGCGCGGGAGTTTTCGGAACGTATTACGGACTTCTCGCGCAGGACAAAGGCAGTTTTATCGCCGATGTTAGAAGAATAAAAAAGCCGTGATACCGCTTGCAATGAGATTTTTGGGGGCGCTTATCGTCATCGGAGCGTTCACGGCGGCGGCATCCGAAAAAAACGCAAGCGCGAAGGAGAGAATCGCGGATTTGTCACTGATTACGGAGTTTATCGCGCATGTCAGCCGTGAGATCGGGTATTTTTCGACCCCTCTTCCCGATGTGATGCGTTCCTTCGGAAAATTCGGAGAGCGTCGGGCGTGCTTTGCCGACTCGCTCACTCGTGATCCGGAAAGCGCCGTCGGAGAGCTTGCGCTCTGCGAGGATGATAAGAAGCTCTTTCGTGAATTTTTCGCTCTTCTCGGAAAAGGCTATTCGGACGCGGAGGTCAGAATGTGCAGGTCTTACGGCGAGCGCTTTGGCGCGCGCCTTGAGGAGGAGAAGAGTGAATATTCGCGGACTGCAAAGGTGAGAAGCATGACGGCGCTTCTCGCGGGGACGGCGATTGCAATCCTGTTTATATGAAAGCACGGCATTTTGCCGAAGGAAAGGACAGCCCGAAGGGCGAAACGATCTATGGAAACTGCACTGATTCTGAAAATTGCGGGAATAGGCTTACTTGTGACGGTGGCGTGTCAGATACTCAGCCGCGCCGGGCGGGACGAGCAGGCGATGCTCGTGTCAGTCGCCGGAGTTATAATGGTGATGGTGCTGCTGCTTGACGAAATGTCCGGTCTGATCTCCGACCTTCGTTCGGTTTTCGGGTTCTGATATGGAGATAGCAGCACTTTTGGGGGTGTTCCTCATTTCCGCGCTGATCTGCGCGATCGTCAGGGAAAACTCCGCTTTGACATACGCAATAGTGGGAACGGGCGTGACGGTCGCCGCATTTGCGTTTTTCGTTTACCGTACCTCGGATACGGTGAGATACTGTATTTCGGTCGCCGAGAATACATCGTTCGGAAAATACAGCGGATATATATTAAAGGCACTCGGCATCTCGTGCCTGACCTCCTTCGTGGCGGGCGTCTGCCGCGATCTCGATTCCGAAAAGGCGGCACAGAGAGCCGAGCTTATAGGAAAAGCCGAGCTTGTCGCGCTCAGCCTGCCGCTTACCGCCGAGCTTATCGCGCTTTGCACGAAGCTTATCTGAAACGTAACTGCGAAGGATTAAAACGGATGTTTATATGAAAAGATTTTTCATAAAAATAATGATCGCCGTTCTGCTTTGTACCGTTTTGCCGATTCTTTTCAGCGATACCGTTTGTGCAAAGTATTTTGTGTATACGCCGGAGGAAGAAAGCACGGCGGATCCCGACGAGCTGTACGGAAATTTCGAAGAGGCGGTCCCCGACGATATACGCAGCCGCGCAGGGAATGTTTTTTCTCCCGATGCCGCGGACAAACTTCTCTCCGAGACGGGCGAATTTCTCGCACAGACCCTTTGTGAAAAGCTCATGCCGTCGCTTGGGACGCTTTCCGTCCTTTTGGGCGCTGTGCTTCTTGCCTCTCTTTATCGTTTGATGCAGACTCCGCTCGGCTCTCCGAAGCTTCTTCCGCTGTATTCGTACATCGTCAGAGGTGCGATAGTATTAACTGTAATGAGAACGCAGGACGGCGTGATAAATGCACTCTGCGATTACTCTTCACGGCTGTGCTCTATGATGAACGCATTTATTCCGGCGATCAGCGCGGTTTACCTGTCGTCGGGAAGCGTAACGAGTGCGGCGGTAAGCTCGTCCGCTTTCGCCGTACTCGTTACCCTTGCACAGAATCTTCTTTCGTCTTTGCTGCTGCCCGCCGTGAGGATTGCATTCGTTCTTTCCGCTGTTTCGTGCATGACCGGACAGAAAAACGCTCAGGCGGTCGCCGCGTCGCTGAGAAGCTTCGCCGGATTTGTGTGCGCTCTTTCGATGAGTGTTTTTTCCTTCGTTTTTTCTCTCAGGCTCAACGTAGGAAACGCGGCGGACGGAGCCGCCATGCGTACCGTTCAATTTGCGGTGGGAAGCTTCGTGCCGATCGTCGGCGGCGCGGTCTCCGAAAGCATGACACAGCTTGCCGCGTCTCTCTCGTTTATAAAAACGGTGTGCGGCACGGGAGCGATAATCTGCGTGGTGCTTCTTGTGGTGCCGACCCTTGTTACGCTCGTTTTGAATCGAGCGGTCATGTTTATCTGCAAATATGTGTCGCTTTCGGTCTCGCCGGACGGAGAAGGGGCGCTCTTTTCGGAGCTCGGCTCAAACGTCACCCTGCTGATCGCATTTGCACTTTCCGAGGCGGTGATGTTTATAGCGGCGTTCACCATGTTCGTTCGGTCATCTCTGGCAATGAGGGGATAAGGAGGCGGTAATACGGATTATATAAGGGATATTTTGTGTGCGTTTCTTCTTGCGGGGATCGTTTCCGCCGCCGCTCCCGATAAAAGGAACGGCGGAGGCGCCGTAAAATACATATGCTCCGTTGCCGTGCTTCTCGTCATGCTTTCACCCGTCATGGCGTTTCTTTCATCGGCGGAGCGCACGTCTGATATGATCACGAATTTTTTCTCCGGCATGATAGGCGAGGTCGGCGCGGCCTCCGACGGCGGTGACGGATTTGACGAACTTCGCAGCTCGAGCGCTGCGGCGGCGGTATCGGAGAGCATCGGAAAAGCCGTCGCCGCGAAATTCGGACTTGCGCACGAGGCGGTCAGCGTGTCGCTCACCCTCGATATGTCGGATGTGTCCGCGGTGCAGATCGTGCGCGCCGATATAGTTATTTCGGAGGATGATCGCACAGGAGACGGACGGGACGTCTCCGAAATCGGAAAATTCGCGTCGGAGCTTATCGGCTCGCCGTGTACGGTGAGCGTGAAATAATATTTGCGGGAGATGGTGAGATGAATACCGAAAAGCTGTTCGGAAAGAAAAATCGTATAATCGCGGCGGCGATTGCGGCGGGGATTGCGCTTATAATCGCGGGCGGCGTGCTTTCCTCAAAGGAGAATTCCGGCGTAGACGACGGAAAAAGCGCTATCGCCGGGAAGCTCGAATATGAATTGCAGCTTGAACGGAGGATAGAGGAGCTTTGCCTTTCGCTTGACGGGATCGATTCGGCGAAGGCGCTCGTTACGCTTGACGGAGGCACCGAAGAAATATATGCTTCGAATTCGAGGGCGAAAACGGATGACAGATCGGGCGAGAACTCGGTGGAATATCCTTCGTCGTCGGATGCGCTCAGACTCGGCGAGAAATATCCGGAAATCCGCGGGGTTGCCGTTGTGGTAAGCGGAGGCGAGAGCGCGCAGGTCAGAAAAAACGTGACGGAGCTTCTTTCGTCATCGCTCGGCATTTCGTCAAATCGGATAGCGGTCGGCGGAGGAAAATAAAAAAGCAGTCATATTACCGGACTGCTTCAAATAGAATATAGTACATAAAAACGCAGATGGGAAAGAACATACGGTTCTTCCTGTACGAAAGAGAGGGTGCGAAATGAAGATCAATATGGCTGAAATCAAGGAAAAGGCGGTGGGACTGTACAAGAAAATAGGAAAGAAGACGATCATAATAGCATCGTCCGTGCTCGTGATAGGGATCGCCGTCATGCTCAACTTTATACTGTGGGGCGCGGCAAAGGATACGAAAAAATCCCCCGCCGTCGATCTCAGCAATCTGTCTGCGGTGAAGAGCGGCGAAAACAGCACCGAAAGCGGCGCGGATGAAAAAACGGGCAGTGAGGATTACTTCTCGCAGATGGTGCTGTCAAGAACTCAGGCGAGGGATGAAGCGATCGAGGTGCTGAACGGCGTTATAAACAGCGAGAGCGCGGTCGCCGAGGTGAAGAACGAGGCGCAGGCGGAGATCAATAAGATCGCAAAAGACGTTGAAAACGAAGCCAACATCGAGACGCTTGTGAAATCGAAGGGCTTCGAGGCCTGCGTCGCGGTTATATCCGGAGACAGCGCAAACATTATCGTTAAATCCGACGGCATAACTCCCGCGCAGATATCACAGATATCGGAGATCGTCTATGAGCAGGCGGGCATTATCCCGGCTAACCTCAAGATAATAGAAAACTGAGAAAAACTCCCGCCGGGAAAACTCTTTCCCCGGCGGGAGCGTCTGTTTTGAAGTATGGGGAGAACGAACGTCTACCGATCAAATCCGAAAAGACGCACGGCGTTATTCATCGTGAGCTCGGCGACGGCTTCCGGAGACGCTTCTCGAATTTCAGCGATTGCGGAAATTGTATGCGGAAGATACGCCGAGGAATTAATTTTTCCGCGATGAGGCACCGGAGGCAGATACGGTGCATCCGTCTCGCACAGGATGAGATCATCGGGAACCACTGCGGCGGCTTCGTGGATATTCCGCGCGTTTTTGTATGTGACCGTTCCCGAAAACGAGATGCAGCGTCCGTCGGAGGCGAGTTGGCGCGCCGCCTCAGCACTTCCGGAAAAGCTGTGGAGAACTGCCGTTACATCGGGAAAACGGCGCAGAATATCGTAAATATCGCCGTGCGCGTCGCGGTCGTGTATGACGACGGGCATGCCTGTCGTTCTCGCAAGCTCAAGCTGCGCGATGAAATATTCCTTTTGCTTCTCGCGGTCGATCCCGTCATAGTGATAATCAAGACCGATCTCGCCGATCGCGCGCACGGCGGGATCGGAAAGCAGAGGCTCAATTTCTGCAATTGCCGAATCGACACTTTCTTCAATGAAGGCGCAGTCGTAAGGATGTATCCCGGCTGCAGCGAATACAAACGGGAACTTTTGTGACAGAGCAATGCTTTCAAGGGAGGTCTGCATATTTGTTCCGGCGTTCAGAATGTATGCGGCACCTGCGTCATGAGATGCGAATATCGCCGCATCCGCACCGCCGGGGAATTCCTCTTCGAACCGAAGATCGTTGTAATGCGCGTGAGAATCGACAAACTTCATCAGTGGATCTCGGCTCCGTTGGGCGTTTCGGGATCGAGGAATATAACGCGGACCGTGCCTTCCTTGTCGGAGGATGCGAGGATCATTCCGCAGCTTTCAACTCCGCAGAGAACGGCGGGCTTGAGATTTGCGACGAGAACGACCTTCTTTCCGATCAGCTCCTCGGGCTTGTAGAATTTGGCGATCCCCGACGCGACCTGACGCTTCTCGTAACCGAGATCAAGCTGAAGCTTCAGAAGCTTTTTCGCCTTCGGAATGGGCTCACAGGAGAGGACCTCGGCGCAGCGGAGCTCGACCTTTGCGAAATCGTCGATGGCGATCTCGGCAAGTCCCTCGGGCTTTTCCTCGGCTTCGGTGTGCTCGGCGGCTTTCGCTTCGGCGATTTCGGCAAGTGTCTTTTCCTCGTCGAGACGAGAGAAGAGCACAGATGCCTCTCCGACCTTTTCTCCCGGCTTACGGGACGCGAAGGCAGCGATGGAAGCGTAATCCGTGAGATCGGTTCCGAGCTGAGCGAAAATCTTTTCGCAGGTCGAAGGGATCACGGGAGTGAGAAGAACCGCGGCAAAACGAATTGCCTCAAGAAGGTTGTACATGACCGACCCGAGCCTTGCGCGGTCGCTCTCGTTCTTTGCAAGTACCCACGGCATTGTTTCGTCGATGTACTTGTTCGCACGGCGGAGCAGGGTGAGAACCTCCTCGATCGCGTCCGCAATGTGATAGGAATCCATTTTCTCGATAAACGCATCGCGGGCTGTGCAGGCGACTGCGGCAAGATCGCGGTCGAGCTCGGTCTCTTCGCCGCGCTCCGGAACAATTCCGTCAAAGTACTTCTTCGTCATTGCAATTGTGCGGTTTACGAGGTTTCCGAGATTGTTCGCGAGATCGGTGTTGTAGCGCGCTATCGCGGATTCGTAGGTGATGGAACCGTCGTTTGCATACGGCATTTCGGCAAGCGCATAATATCTCACACCGTCAACGGAAAGGTATTTTGCAAGCTCATCGGCATAGATCACGTTGCCGCGTGATTTCGACATCTTGTCGGTGCCGAAGAGGAACCACGGGTGGCAGATGACCTTTTTCGGAAGCTCAAGCCCGAGCGCCATGAGGAAGATCGGCCAATAGATCGTGTGGAACCGTGCGATATCCTTGCCGATCACATGGACGTCGGCAGGCCAGTTTTTCGTGAATGTTTCGGGCTGTACCTCGTTTTCGGGGTCGTATCCGAGCGCCGTGATGTAGTTTGAAAGCGCGTCGAGCCAGACATAAATGACGTGCTTCGGATCGACCGGAACGGGGATTCCCCATTTGAAGGACGAACGCGAGATGCAGAGGTCCTGAAGCCCCGGAATGATGAAGTTGTTGATCATTTCCTTCTTGCGGGATTCGGGCTCGATGAACTCCGGATGTGAGTTGATGTAGTCGAGCAGACGGTCGGCGTATGCGCTCATTCTGAAGAAATACGCCTCTTCGCGGGTCTTGGTGACCTCACGTCCGCAGTCGGGACACTTTCCGTCAACAAGCTGCGTTTGCGGGAAGAAGGATTCGCAGGGGATGCAGTACCAGTCTTTGTAGTAATCCTTGTAAATGTCTCCCTGATCGTAGAGCTTCTTGAAGATGTGCTGAACGCTCTTTTCGTGGCTTTCGTCGGTAGTCCTTATGAAATGGCTGTAGGACGCGCCCATAAGGTCCCAAAGCGAACGGATCTGAGAAGCGACTCCGTCAACGTACTCCTTGGGTGAGACCCCGGCTTCGAGAGCCTTGTTTTCTATTTTTTGTCCGTGTTCGTCGGTTCCGGTAAGAAAATATACGTCGAAACCGCGCTGACGCTTATAACGCGCGATAGCGTCCGTCATTATTACCTCGAAGGTGTTTCCGAAGTGCGGCTTCTGTGAGGCATACGCGATTGCGGTGGTAATATAAAATTTTTCCATGGTGATAGTCCTTTCTTCCGGATATTACTTCCTAATTATTATATATTATAAGCTTTGTAAGCTTAATTATATCAAAAAATCGCATTGTTTACAAGTGCTTTGCTCCGTCACGGTGAACAGAAGATGCTGATTCTGCGCCCTGACATTGGTTATTCTTCACAATCTGCGCTGCTTTCGCTTTCACCGAGCAGCATTTTGTAAAACTCCCCCTTGGAGAGCGAGCGCTCTTTTGCCGCCGCCTTTATCGCATCCATGCGCGGCAGTCCCGCTTTCTCGAAAAGCGCGACGTGCTCGGATGGACTTTCGGGGTAGGAGGCGCTGTCGGCTGCTTCGTCCGAACAGCCTTCGATCACGAGGACATATTCGCCGCGCGGCGGATTCTCGGCATAATAGCTTACCGCTTCGGTCAATGTCATGCGCATTACCTCTTCGTTCAGCTTTGTAAGCTCTCTGCAAAGTGATATTTTTCGATTGCCGAAAAACTTGAGGAGATCGTCAAGGGTCGCGCGCAGCTTGTGCGGCGCTTCGTACAGAATCAGCGTCCGCTTCTCGGATGCAAGCTCGGTGAGAATCCGCCTGCGCTCACTTTTGGCGGTTGACAAAAATCCTTCAAACGCAAAACGTCCGGTAAAAAGCCCGGAGAGCGTGAGCGCGGTGACGGCGGCGCACGCTCCGGGCAGACTTGTCACGGGAATGTTCCGCTCGGCGCAGAGCCGTACAAGGCCCTCTCCGGGATCGCTTATCGCCGGAGTACCCGCATCGGTCACAAGCGCACATGATTCGCCTGCTTCAAGCCGCGCCGCGATGATCTCGCCGCGTTCGCGCTTGTTGTGCTCGAAATAGCTTATCATCGGCTTTGAGATCTCGTAGCGTGAGAGCAGCAGCCCCGTGTTGCGTGTATCCTCGGCGGCTACAAAATCCACCTCGGACAGCACCTTCAGCGCGCGTTTTGTTATGTCCGAGAGATTTCCGATCGGCGTCGGAACGAGGTACAGCATCCCGCCGACGGTTTTGTTCTTTTCCTCTGTCGGAATGTCTTTTTTCGGATAGCTAATCGGAAACACCGCCTTTCTCAAATATAAAATCGAGTGAACAGTTCTCATATACGCGGTCAAGCTCGGGAGTGTATTTTCTATCCGTGGTATACATTATAAGAGGGGGAGAGATTCGCAGCCCCTCGCCTCCGCCGTACTTTCCCTCGCAGAGAATGAGGTTCGGCGGACTTTTTCGGTCGGGATACACCGTAACGAGTCTTTTCGGCTCGATGCCCGCACTGCGCATTCCGCCGATCACGTCGGCAATGCGATCCGCACGGTGGACCGTGTAGAAGCTGCCGCCTTTTTTCAGAAGCCCGGCGGCGCATTTCGCAAAGTCTGAGAACGTGCCGTTTTCCTCGTACCGTGCGCAGTGCATTACCTCCGAGGCGGAGGGAAGACCGGCGCCCTTTTTCATATACGGCGGATTTGCAAATACCGCGTCAAGCGCACCTCCCGTTGTGCTACGATCGATATTTCTGATGTCGGCACAAACGGGGATCACGCGATCCGAGAGCGAGTTCAGCGCGGCGTTGCGCTCTATAAGACGGGCAAACTCCTCCTGCAATTCAACGGCGTAGACAGTGCCCGCCTTGTTTTTTTGAGCGCACAGAAAAGAAACGACACCCGTGCCGCTTCCGAGATCGGCGCAGCGTTCGTTGTGCCCCGAAACAAACGCAGCGAGCAGATATGCATCGGTTGTGAAGGTAAGTCCGTTCTTCTTCTGTATAAGTGAAATGTATTCGTTTATTTCGTCGATCCGCTCATCCGGATGGATATCGGGAATCGTCATGACGCCGCTCCTTTCGCACAGAAATCGGTAAATGAAAATAACAATATGGGGAATGAGGCATGAAGCCGTCATTCCCCATATTATCGTGATGCAAGCTTACTCCGCCTTGGGAGCGTCAACAGGACATGCATCAGCACAAGCGCCGCACTCAATGCAGGTATCTGCGTTGATCTCGTATTTGTCATCACCTTCGGTGATAGCTTCAACGGGACATTCAGCAGCGCAAGCGCCGCATTTGATGCAATCGTCAGAAATCTTGTAAGCCATTTGGTACACCTCCAAAATTGATTTACTACATTCTATCACAGAAATTGCGATTTGAAAATAGTTTTTTTGAAAAATATGCGCTGTGTCGAAAAAAGTTTTCGGTTTATCTGTCAGGATTTGTTCTTCGGTATGACGGATACCGCTTCACGGTTATATTCCTTGACAGTGAAATTTCCTTCTTCACCTGTTTTTACCTTAACCGTTCCGCGGAGCGGTACGCTTTCGACGACCGTGCCGATGCCGTCGGGGGTCTTTACGTTTTTTCCGACACCGGGTGTTTTCCTGATTTCCTCTTCGTATACGTCGTGCTCGAATCTGAGACAGCACATAAGACGACCGCATGCGCCGGAGATCTTTGCGGAGTTGAGCGAGAGATTCTGCTCCTTCGCCATCTTTATAGACACCTGTGTAAAATCGGAAAGGAAGGTCGCACAGCAGAACGGGCGTCCGCAGACTGCGAGTCCTCCGACAAGTTTGGCTTCATCTCGGATTCCGATCTGACGGAGTTCGATGCGCGTGCGGAAGATCGAAGCGAGATCCTTGACCAGCTCACGGAAGTCAACGCGCCCTTCGGCGGAAAAGTAGAATGTCAGCTTTGACTGATCAAAGGTGTATTCCGCATCGACGAGCTTCATTTCAAGGGAGTGATCGCGTATCTTTTCGAGGCAGACGGCGAACGCTTCCTTTTCCTTTTTCAGATTGGCTTCATGCCTCTTTGCATCTTCCGTGTCCGCCTTCCGTATGACGTTCCTTAGCGGAGGCACGATCTCCGAAGCGGGAACGAAGGTGTTTCCCATTGCAACAAAGCCGTATTCTGTTCCGCGGGCGGTTTCGACAATTGCCGAATCTCCTTTTGCAAGCTTTACCGCGCCGGGGGCAAAGTAATATATTTTTCCAGCATCCTTGAAGCGCACTCCGACGACTTCATATGTCGCTGGGGTTGAGGTCGTCTCTTCAACCTCGGTCACCGTGACCGCTTCGACGGCTGCTGCTTCCTTCGTCTCTTCGTCGCGGATTGCGGCACGCTGCTGTTTGCCGCGCGGCGGGCGGTTTCTTCTTCCGCCGTCGCGTGCCTCACGCGGCGATTCGGACCTGCGTGAGGGAGCAGTCTTGCATTCGGAGGCTTCGTCCGACTGCACGGCGGCGGAGCCGAATATTTCTTCGAGACCGGAGGATACCGGTCTGTCTTTATCCTGTTCTTTCATATATGAAAATCCTTTCTTTGTGCCGGTTAATATCGTTATATCAAAGAGAGAAGCGATAGTACAAGAGCTTCGTTTGCGTTTGCCGAAAGATCATATACCGCCTTTTCAACGGCGGAAAAAATTTCTTTGAGCCGAGCCGCGGATGCAAGGCGCGCAAGCTGTGATGCATCGTTTTCGTCGGAGAAGAACATCATCTGCGCATCGGCCGTGCATTTTTTAACGAGAATATCGCGTAATGCAAACTCACACAGCCGAAGCACCTCGAGCGCATTTTCGCGTCCCTTCGGAAATTCGGCGGCGGCATCGAGAATTCCCGCGCTTTTCTGAGACACCAACGCGCGAACAAGCAAATCTGCACATTTTCGATTTTCGCTTTTCTTCGCGGTGTCTTTCCCCTCGGAGATAAGCTCGAGCGCACGCCCCGGAGATGTACCCGCGAGCATTACGGCTTCGTCGAATGAAGCGCGGTCCTTTTCAAATAAAGCCCGTCCTTCGCTGCGCTCGAGGAGAAATTTTGCAATGCGCTCCTTTGAAAAGCGATCCATCCTGATCACCGGTGAGCGCGACCTGATTGTGTCGAGCAAAGCCTTGCTGTCTATGCAAAGGAGAAAGAAGATCGCAAACGGCGGCGGCTCCTCGAGAGATTTGAGAAGAGCATTCTGCGCCTGAGCGGTCATTAGGTGTGCGTCGTCGATTATGTATACGCAGTAGTCGTTTTCGTTCGGCGAAATGTAGAGAGACGACGTGATATCGCGGATCGCATCGACGCCGATCGATTTTTTCTCCTTCGGAGATACAATATGGACATCCGGCGAGAAAAGACCGAATATCTTGCGGCAGGATGCGCATTTTCCGCATGGGAGCGGGCTGAGCGCATCGTTTCGCTTTATGCAGGCGAGAGAGGCAGCAGCCGAGAGCGCGCAGGTCATTTTACCTGATCCGTCGTCTCCCTCGAATATGTAGGCATGGGACAGCTTCCCCTCGGCGATGTGCGCGCCGAGCAAAGCCTTCAGCTTTTCGTTGCCCGACAGAAGAGGAAATATATTTCTCATTGCCGTCCGTGCCTTTCCGCGAACCCTGCTTTTGTCCGCATGGAATTATTATATCAAATAATCGCCGCAATGTCAAACGGCAATACATTTTTGAGGGACAAATACGGATTTTTCTTTTACTTGCGCATCAAACGCGAGGAAAATATGAAAATCGCACCACAATGTGACATATTTATCGTTCGGCGCGGTATAAAATATAAGCGAAAACAAAAAGAAAGGATCTGAATTATGCCTGACAGCAGAGAATGTGTAAACATAAGGACAGAGGACGGAAGAATGTGCGCTTCGATATCCGGTGATATAGATCATCATTCCGCGCGTGAGATGAGACTGAGGATAGATACCGCCTTTGCGGTATCGGATGCGCGCGAGCTCATCCTCGATATGTCCGGCGTGAAGTTTATGGATTCATCGGGGCTCGGACTTATTCTCGGAAGATTCACGAAGGCGAGCGCGCAGGGAGCGTCGTTCGGCGTGATAAATCCGAGCGAGTCGGTGAAGCGCGTGCTTGATATCGCAGGCGCTCAAAGACTTATTTCAATAAAAACGGAGGATAAGGTGAAAAATGAAAAACAAAGAAACGAAGCATCTCATAAATGAGATGAAGTGTGTTTTCCCGTCGTATTCGGTGAACGAATCTCTCGCAAGGTCGCTTGCATTTTCGTTTGTGTGTCAGGCGAATCCCACGGTGTCCGAGCTTGCGGATATAAAGTGCGCGGTGAGCGAAGCGGTGACAAACGCCGCCGTTCACGCTTACCGCGACACGATCGGCGACATCACGTTACATATGAAGCTTTACTCAAACCGCGAGGTTACGGTCACCGTGCGCGACGGCGGCTGCGGCATCACGGATATCACCCGTGCGATGGAGCCGCTGTTCACGACGGACCCGGACAACGAGCGCTCCGGAATGGGCTTTGCGATAATGGAATCATTTATGGACAATCTTTCGGTAAAATCACAGCCTGGACGCGGTACGAAGGTTGTAATGACCAAACGTCTTTCGCCTGTTCTCAATGGAAAGAAAAGCTGACGGCGCATACGGCTCAAACGCCGCACTCCTCCGCCTTGCCGCCGAAGGTGACGAGAGTGCGGTAAGTCGCCTTGTCGAGAAAAATTCCGCGCTTGTCTATAAGATCGCACATTCATTCGGCGGACGGGGCTGCGAATTCGACGATCTCGTTCAGATCGGCTCGATAGGTCTGCTCAAAGCGATACGGAGCTTTGACGAGAGCCGCGGATTCGCCTTTTCAACGTATGCGGTTCCGCTGATCGTCGGTGAAATACGCCGGTTCCTGCGTGACGACGGCACATTGAAGGTGTCGCGCAAGCTGAAGAAAAACGCCGCCGTGATCCTGCGGGAACGCGAAAAATTCCTCGCACGGGAAGGAAGGGAGCCGCGACTTGACGAGCTTGCCGCGCTCTCGTCGATCTCTGCGGAGGAAGCGGCGGAGGCTCTTTCCTCCGCTATGCCCGTGGCATCGCTGACGGCGCCGCTCGGTGATGACGAGGACTTTTCGATTGAGAATACCGTCGCCGCCGAGGACGATATCGAACGCTGTACGGAGAACCTTGCACTGGCGGAGGCGCTTGATACTCTCGATCCGATACAGAAGAAGATAGTGTGCTTAAGATATTTCCGCGAGCTTTCGCAAAAGGATACCGCGCAGCAGCTCGGGCTGACTCAGGTGAAGATCTCGCGTGAGGAAAAGAAGATTTTCGCGCACCTTAGAAAGGAGCTCAGCGGATGAGTGAAGCGCGCTGCCCGAAATCCGTGATTCGTTCAGCCGACCTATGAAAAGCGTATGCCCGATAATGAAAAAACGCCGCAGCGCGGCGTTTTTTTTATGGATTTGTACGGATGTCGGGGGAAGCATTTCCGAAGAAAATCGAAAGCACTCCGCCAAAAAGGAGGCTTCGTGAGAATGACGGATGTGAAACGTCAGTCACGCTTCTTCGAGCAAAGCGCATTTACACCGATCACGGCAATCACGGGGAAAACCGTGATTACAAGCAGTCCGAGCTTTATCGCAAGCTGCTCGGGTGAAACGCCGAGCGAAAGCTCCATGTTTTTGAAGAATTCGCGGTTTGATACCGAATCGGAAACAAGACCGCAGATAAGCGGACCTACCGAGCATCCGATGTCTCCGCCGAGTGCGAGCAGCGCGAACATCGCGGTTCCGCCGCGCTCAAAGCGTTCGGCGGCAAGCGATATGACGCCGGGCCAGAGAAGGCTGACGCCGAGCCCGCAGAGCGCGCATCCGAACAGCGACAGCAGGGGAAACGGCGAAAATACGGCGGTGAGATAGCTGACGACGGTTATCGCACAGCAGGCGGTGAGACAGATGCGCAGATTCCACGACTTGCCGAAAATGCCGTATACTGTGCGTCCGCACGCCATGAATATAGCAAACAGACACGGTCCGAGAATATCTCCGACCACCTTCGTGACGCCGAGTCCTGCTTCGGCAAAATATGATGCCCACTGGCTCATGGCGATCTCGGACGCACCGGAGCAGATCATAACGATGAATACAAGAATGAAGAGCGGAGAGGTTATGAATTCGCGGATGCGCAGAGGCTCCTCATCCTCGATTGCACCGAGCGGAACGCGCGTGAAGTTTATCATGTTGAAAATCGGGATGAGCGCCCAGAACACGGGCAGCACGTTCCAGAGATCGTTGCCGAGAAAATGCATTGCAAGGGTCGAGAGAAGGACGACGAGCGCCTGTCCCCAGCAGTAGAAGGAGTGAAGCAGCACCATGGAGGCTCTGCCCGAATCGTTCGGGAGAGAATTCACGATAGGGCTTATCATGACCTCGATTATCCCCGAACCCACGGAGGTTACGATTATCGAAATGAGAATACCTATGTAGGCGTTTGAAAATACGGACGGAAGGATCGAGAGCATAACAAGTCCGGCTGCCGCAAAAAGATGGGATATGACGCACGCGCGGCGGTAGCCGATCTTTTTGATGAAATACACGGACAGAACGTCAACCGTAAGCTGAACGACGAACATGATGAACACGAGCTGTCCTATCTGCGTCCGTGTTACAGAGAATTTCTCCTGAAATATGAGGTAGAAAAGCGGTGCGAGGTTTACCGAGATCGCCTGCGTTATGTAGCCTATATAACACGCGCCTCTCGTTGAGGAATATTTATCGTCGGACATTTCGGGGTACCTTTCGGATAACGGTATTTTGCGCGGAGAGTTATTCCTCCGTGCAAGGGTGCGCGGAAGGCGAGGAAAAATCCGTTCGCGCTTGCGCACGTTTTTTCACTGTTATTATATTTTGCGTTCGGCGGTTTTGCCAATACGGATCTTATGCGGCAAGCATATAGATCAGGTATGTCATTGTGCCGAGAACCATCAGCGCTGCAAGGAACAGGCAGAAGATCCTGACCGCGGTTTTTTTGTGAGCTGTTTTTCATATCGGGAATCCTTTCTTCGGATCATCCGTCGATCCGGAGCTGTATCTCGTCCATGTCGGGGATCCCGACGGGACTTCCGGATGCGGGAATCTTCGTTTTGCGCACCTTGTTCAGATTTTCGAACTTGCCGAGCGCGTTGCCGTATACCGCGCGCTCCGCCTTCTGGTTTTTCTTGAGTGTGAACAGGATAACGCCCGCCGCGGTGCGCGTTGTCTTTTGCGGGATGAGAGACGATTTAATCAGTATACCGCGTCCGTCGGTAGCGAGGATCAGAATGTCGGTCTCTTCCTTTTCCCAGATCGCCGCGATCACGGGAGAAGCCGACGAGAAAGCGCCGGTGAGACGTCGGCGGTTCGATTTCGTCTCATAAGCGGATGCCGGAACGCGAACTCCCTTGCCGTTTTCAAACAGGAAGATTATATTTTCGTTTGCGCTTTCCTTATCCGGAATGTGCATCATGATTGGGCGCTCGCCGTCGTCGAAGCCGAGCTTTACCGGGAGAAAATCGCCGAGCGCGGACGCTTTTACGGTGTCGAAGTCGGCAACCTTTGCACGGTAGCACTGCGCGTGATCGGTGAAAAACATAAGCTCCGCACGGTTGTCGGTGTCGAAAGCATATGCGATAGAATCGCCGTCCTTGAGCTTCTGCTCGTCCGCGCCGCGCAGCGACTGATGAGTGATCTTTTTGAAATATCCCTCTTTTGTCAGAACAACACGGCAGTTGTAGTTTTCCACCGTATCCTCGATCTCGATTTCTTCGATCTCGTCGGCGTTTATGATCTGCGTGCGGCGCGGCTGACCGTATTTCTTCTTGATCTCGGTAAGCTCCTTAATGATGAATGCGCGTATTTTCAGATCGTCCTCGATCGTTTCACGAAGCTCGTTGATCTCGTTTTGGAGCGATTCGATATCCTTGATGCGGTTTACGATGTACTCGCGGTTCAGATGGCGCAGCTTTATTTCCGCAACGTATTCTGCCTGAACCTGATCGATGCGAAAGCCCTCCATGAGGCGCGGAACGACGTCGGATTCCTTTTCGGTCTCGCGCACTATCTTTATCGCTTTGTCTATGTCGAGAAGTATCTTTCCGAGACCGCGCAGAAGGTGAAGCTTGTCGGACTTCTTTTTGAGGTCGAAGCTCAGCTCGCGCTTTACGCAGTCCATGCGGAACTTTATCCACTCGCAGAGTATCTCGCAGACACCCATCTGACGCGGTGTCGAGCCGATCAGCACGTTGAAGTTGCAGGAGAAATCGTCCTGAAGCGGAGTGAGCCTGTAGAGCTTTGCCATGAGCTGCTCGGGATTTGTGCCGCGCCTCAGATCAAGCGTCAGCTTGAATCCGGAGAGGTCGATTTCGTCGCGGAAGTCCACGACCTCCTTCAGCTTTCCGTCCTTGACGAGCGTTGTGATCTTTGCGAGTATCTGCTCGATCGAGGTGGAATACGGTATCTGGAGAATGTCGATGCAGTTGTTCTCCTTGTCGTAGCTGTATCGCGCGCGCAGAGTGAAGCTTCCGCGCCCGGTGCGGTAAATGTCGAGCATTTTCGCACGGTCGTATATCAGATACGCGCCGCCCGAGAAATCGGGAGCCTTTACGATGTCGAGCAGCTTTTCGTCCGTCGTATTCGGACGGCGCAGAAGCTCGATCGTTCCGTCGCATATCTCGGCAAGGTTGAAGGAGCATATCGATGACGCCATGCCGACGGCGATGCCGAGATTCGGCGATACGAGAATGTTCGGAAACTTCGTCGGCAGAAGAAGCGGCTCGGTCATCGTGTTGTCGTAGTTCGGAACAAAGTCTACCGCGTCGCGGTCGATCCCGTCGAATATCGTTTCGCAGAAGGAATCGAGGCGCACCTCCGTGTATCGGGGCGCGGCATATGCCATGTCGCGGCTGTACTGCTTTCCGAAGCTTCCCTTGGAATCGACGAACGGATGGAGAAGCGCTTCGTTACCGCGGCTCAGACGAACCATCGTGTCGTATATCGCTGCGTCTCCGTGAGGATTGAGCTTCATCGTCGCGCCGACGACATTGGCGCTTTTTGTTCGGTTTCCGCCGAGAAGCCCCATCTTGTACATGGTGAACAGAAGCTTTCGGTGAGACGGCTTGAAGCCGTCGATCTCCGGGATCGCACGGGAAACGATGACGCTCATCGCGTAGGGCATATAGTTTGTCTCGATCGTTTCGGTTATCGGCTGCACTACCGGTTCGGAATACACAAGCTCGACAGGCTCGTTTTTCTTCTTTCTCGCCATTTATAAAACTTCCTTTTCGGTATTTGTCGTTTTTCGTATTATTTTTCCGGCGGACGAACGTATGATGCGGTTGAATATTGCAAGAGTGTCGCCGTCGGCACGCGGTAGAGCGGCGTATATCCTTTCCGCGCCGAGCTCGTCCGCACGGCGGAGGAGGGAAAACAGACGGTGCGCATATTCCTCGTCGCTTTTTCCGGTGTCGAGTACGATAAATCCGGGGAATTTCGCAGTATCGTCATCGGAGCACATGACCGCCGTCGCCGAGGGAAGGCTTCCGCCCGAACGCGCGGCGGCGATAAGCTCCGCCGTACCGCCCTCGACGAGGTAAAGCTCCGCCTTCGGCGCGTAATGCTTGTATTTCATTCCCGGGGACTGCGGAGCACTCCCTGCCTTCGCAGGATCGGTCACGGCTTCGTCCACCGTGACCGCGATCCCCGCACTGCGAAGCATGTCCGGAGTTACCGCGCCCGGTCGGAGGACGTTCGCGCTGTTTCCCGATACGGCGATGACCGTCGATTCAAGCCCGATCTCGCATTCACCTCCGTCTATCACCATGGCGATCCGCCCGTCCATGTCCTGCATGACGTGTTCGGCACAGGTCGGAGAGGGTTTTCCCGAGAGATTTGCACTCGGAGCGGCGATCGGCACGCCGGAGCGGCGTATCAGCTCGCGTGCGATCGGATTCGAAGGGCAGCGCACCGCAACGGTGCGGAGCCCGCCCGTCACCTCGTCCGGGATCACATCCTTCTTCGGAAGGATCACGGTGAGCGGACCCGGCATGAACTGCTTCGCAAGCTTCTTGTATGTTTCATTCGTCTCGGCAAAAAGAGATGCGTCCGCGCTGTCGTTTACATGTACTATAAGCGGATTGTCGCTCGGTCTGCCCTTGGCGGCATATACCTTGCGCGCGCTTTCGGCAAGGTACGCGTTCGCACCGAGCCCGTAAACGGTTTCGGTCGGGAACGCGACAAGCTCGCCGCTCCTGATCAGTTCACCCGCACGCTCAAGCACATCGGCATCGCATCCGCTTCCTATTTTATAAAATTCGGTAGTCACTGCTCTTCGCCTTTCAGCCTTTCGGCGGCATCCGCGGTCGCAAGCGCATCCACCATTTCTCCGATGTTTCCGTTGAGGAATGATTCGAGAGAATAAAGCGTAAGACCGATCCTGTGATCGCTGACGCGCCCCTGCGGGAAATTGTAGGTGCGTATGCGCTCACTTCGGTCGCCCGTGCCGACCTGACTGCGCCGATCGGCGGCGATTTTCGCGTTTTCCTCCTGAAGCTTCATGTCGTACAGCTTTGACTTCATGATCTTCAGCGCTTTGTCGCGGTTCTTGAATTGGCTTCTTTCGTCCTGACACTCCACCACGATCCCCGTGGGCTTGTGTATCATACGGATCGCGGATTCGGTCTTGTTTACATGCTGTCCGCCGGCGCCGCTCGACTTTATTGTTTCAATTTCGAGATCGGCGGGATTGAGCTCGATTTCGACATCCTCGGCTTCGGGAAGGACTGCGACCGTCGCCGTGGAGGTGTGGATTCTTCCCGAAGTCTCGGTCTCGGGAACGCGCTGCACACGGTGTACTCCGCTTTCGTACTTGAACCGTGAGTACGCGCCGTCGCCGATTACCATGAACGAAATTTCGCGGAAGCCGCCGAGCCCCGTTTCGTTTGAAGAAATGAGTTCGGTCTTGAAGCCCTCGGAATCGGCAAACATCGTGTACATTCGGTAGAGTACGCCCGCAAACAGAGCAGCCTCGTCGCCGCCCGCGCCCGCGCGTATCTCGACGATCACGTTTTTGTCGTCGTTCGGGTCGCGCGGGAGGAGAAGAAGCTTCAGCTCCTCCTCAAGCACGGCGAGCCTTTCCTTGCCGCAACGAAGCTCCTCCTGCGCCATTTCGCGCATTTCGGGATCGCCTTCGTCGAGCAGGGCTTTCGCACCCGCAATGTCGTTTTCGGTTTTTTTGTATTCCCTGAATTTTTCAATAAGCGGAAGCAGGGCACGGTACTCTTTCATGAGCTTTGTGTATCGCTCGATGTCGGAGACGACCTCGCCGTCGGAGAGCGCAGCCTCAATTTCCCTGAAGCGAAGTTCGGCGCCGTTTAGCTTTTCTGTCATAATCGTCCTTTCGTATGCTCCCGCAAATTACGGGAGACTTTTTCTGTAAATCCCCGCTTCATCCCGATAGGGCTTTGACGAAACGGAATAACCGCCTCGTCAAAGCCCTGTCTTGTCACGGCATCCGCCGCAGAATTTCAAAAATACCGACCCCGAAAATCATCCGAGTACGAAAGCAGTGTAAGCGAGGTGTGCGGAGTAAAGATCATACTTGGATATAAGTTCGAACGGAGCGTGCATGCACATTACAGGCACGCCGAGATCGACGGTGTCGATGTTCTCCTTCGAGATGTATTTTGCAACGGTTCCGCCGCCGCCCGCATCAACCTTGCCGAGCTCTGCGGTCTGCCAGAGTACGCCGTGCTTTGCAAAGAGCGAACGGATGTATCCGACATATTCTGCGGACGCATCATTGGTGGAGTACTTTCCGCCGGATCCGGTGTACTTGGACATCGTGATTCCGCATGCCATGATCGCGCTGTTGCGCTTCTCGAATACGTCGGGATAGTTGGAATCAAACGCAGAGTGAACGTCGGCGGAGATACACATTGAATTTGCTCTTACGACGTTGGGGTTGGCTTCGAATGCGGATGCGAGCTCGTCGATAAGATCGACGAGAATACGGCACTGCATGCCGGTGTTGCCGTCGCTTCCCGTCTCCTCCTTGTCGGCGAGAACCGTGATCACGGTGTGCTCGCCCTTGGACTCGAGCATTGCGGTGAGCGCGGGATAAGCGCATACGAAATCGTCGTGTCCGTATGCACCGATCACGGAGCGGTCAAGACCTACATCAACTGCGTTCTGTGCGGGAACGAGGCAAAGCTCTGCGGAGATGAAGTCCTCCTCGCAGATGCCGTACTTCTCGTTGAGAAGAGCAATGGCCTTTTCCTTGACTGCCTCGTTCTCTGCTCCCTCTGCGGGAGTCTGCGAGATCAGAACGTTGAGTCCCTCTCCGGTGAATGCCTGAGAAAGCTTCTTTTCATTCTGCTCCTTTGCGAGGTGGGGAAGAAGATCGGAAATGCAGAATACGGGATCGCCGGGCTCGTCGCCGAGCTTGACGTTTACGCTTGTTCCGTCAGCACGGATGATAACGCCGTGGAGCGCAAGCGGTATGGTAGCCCACTGATACTTGCGGAGACCGCCGTAGTAGTGGGTCTTGAGGTATGCGCATCCGCCGTCCTCAAAGAGAGGATGCTGCTTGAGGTCGAGGCGGGGAGAATCGATGTGAGCCGCGATTATGCGCACACCCTCGGATATGTTTTCGTTTCCTACGCTGAACGCGATAAGGCTCTTCTTCCTGTTGTCGAGGAAGTACTTGCCGCCCTTCTTTATCTTGTCGCCGAGCCTGTACGGAGCGTATCCGTTCGCAGCGAGAAATTCCTTCGTCCATTCGACGGCTTCGCGCTCGGTCTTTGCGCGGTCAACGGCTTTCATGTAGCCTGCGGAGTAATTCATGGCGGCAGCTAACTTTTCGCTGTCCCAAAGATCAAAGGCGCTCTTTTTGGTGTAGGTGAGAGATTCGTTTTTGTTTTCCATTTCTATGTCCATCCTTTCAGGTATTGTAATACAGTTTCTGATACATCGTTACCGCACCGCTTACTTTCTTTACATACTTTTCGGTTTCGGCAAACGGTATTTTCTTCAGCTTCCCGGCATCGTCGGTGTATTCCGGCTTCGCCAGCCATTCATCGACCGCTGACGGTCCCGCATTGTACGCGGCGTACACGGTTTTCCAATCGTTGTATTTCAGATACAGATACGAAAGATAGTATGTCCCGTATTTTATGTTTGTTTCGGGATCGTACAGCATTCCTTTTTCGTATCCGTCCTTTGTGAGGGAGACGAGCCATTCGAATGTGTCGGGCATTATCTGCATGAGCCCTATCGCTCCCGCCGAGCTTTCGGCGTTCGAGTTGAATGAGCTTTCGACCTTAATCGTCGAATATATGATGTATTCGGGAACGCCGTATTCCGTCGAATACTTCGTGACGTACTCGCTGTACGGCTGAGGATATTTCGCACGGTCGGCGCGGTCGCTTATCACCTGATAGAGAAATCCTATTACGACGGACAGTGCGAGTATTACGAGGATAACGGCGCTCTGAAGTATCGCTTTCTTGTATTTGTATAAAGACATTTTTACACTGCCTTTCCGTGCGTGATCTATTTTGCTTTGTGAAACAGAAAATCAACGATGCTTGCGATCTGCGAGTCGGTAACGCTGTCGTCGCCGTTGTTTTCTATCGTGAAATCCACCCTTGCGCAAAGCTCGTCGTCCTTCGCCTGGGAGGCGAGCCTGCGGCGAGCACCGTCCTCGCTGATCCCGTCGCGCCCGACTATCCGCGCAACTCTTTTGTCCTCATCGGCGCGGACCGCGACCGTGACGTCGCACTCTCTGTCGAACCCGCTTTCAAACAGCACCGGAGCATCGACGATGACAGCGCGTATTCCGGAGGCTTCAAGCGCGGATATACGTGCTCTGACTTCTCCGAGAATATATTTATGCGTGATCGAGTTCAGCAATGCAAGCTTTGAGCTGTCTGTGAAGACCGCCTCGGCAAGGACTTTTCTGTCAAGGGAATTGTCGGCGGATACGATCTGCTTTCCGAACGCCGCGCAAAGCTCGGCGGTGCATGGACGCATGACCTCATCCGCGGCGGTTATGTCGCGGTAAACCCTGTCCGTGTCGATCGACGGGATTCCGAATGAGAGAAAGCGGTCGCATACATAGCCTTTTCCCGAGCCGCTTCTTCCTGTCAGTCCGATTATTTTTATTTTTCTCACTTTCGGCGCTCCTTCGGTGACGGATGGATTTAGTGCTTCGGATATGCGGCGGACGATTCCCTTATATCCGTTATCTGCTATTTTACCATATCCGTTCGTATTTTGCAAGTGGGCGCGCCGCTCGTTTTCATTTTCTTCATATAATATATCTTTTTATTCGCTCCGAAGCATATTCACCGCAAAAAAATCTTGACAATGCGGGATTTTCGTGATATAATCATTAACGATTGACGATTAAACGTCATTCTCTCTGCCGGCGGATAAATCAAATAACAAGCCGACCGGTCAAAAGTCCATAGGGAGGTGTAAAAATGGAGAACTGCAAGAATTCTTATGAAACGCTGTACATCATTAATGCGGCTCTTGCCGAGGATGCGATAAAGGCACTCGTCGAGAAGTTTACCGCACTGATCGCGCAGCACGGAGAGGTCACCGAGGTAAACGAGTGGGGCAAGCGCCGTCTCGCTTATCCGATCAACGACAGGAACGAGGGATACTACGTTCAGTGCACGTTTGAGTCAGAGAGTGATTTCCCGAATGAGCTTGAGCGTATTTTCGGTATCACCGACGGTATCGAGCGTTCGATAGTCGTTCGCATAGAGAAAAAAGCAAGCGAAAAAACCGAGGCTTAACACCCGGAAAGGGGCAGCGATATGGCAAACTTTAATTTTAATAAGGTTATCATAGGCGGACGGCTTACCGCCGATCCCGAGCTTAAGACCACACCCTCCGGTGTTTCCGTTACGTCCTTCACCGTTGCGGTAAACCGCAATTACAGAAGCAAGAGCGGCGAAGAGCCTCAGGCGGATTTCATTAACGTGACCGCATGGAGACAAACCGCGGAGTTTATTTCACGCTATTTCAGAAAGGCAAGCTCTATCTGCATCGTCGGCTCGATCCAGACGAGAAACTGGACCGATAACCAGGGTCAGAAGCGCTATTCCACCGAAGTAGTTGCGGATGAGGCGTGCTTTGTCGATGCCAAGTCCGAAAGTCCGATCGCAGTCCAGCAGGCAGCTGAAAAGCAGCAGAATTCGTATGTACCGGACAACTACGGTGCGCCGTCGTTTACAAATGCGGGTTCTGCGCCGAAATTTGAAGAAATTGCGGACGATGACGATCTTCCGTTCTGAGTCCGGAAATCACAAGAGGAGGTTTCATAAGGATGAATACCGAGAACAATGTTGAAAACGCAGCAGTTGAAACTGCTGAAACTACTACTGCTACCGCTCCCGCAGAGCGTCCGGAGCGCACCTTTGCGCCCAAGAACAATCCGCGCCGCCGCAGAAAGGTTTGCCCCTTCTGCGCAGATAAGATCGACTACATTGACTACAAGGATGCGCTTCGCCTGAGAAAGTTCGTCTCCGAGAGAGCGAAGATTCTCCCCCGCCGCGTATCCGGCTGCTGCGCTAAGCATCAGCGTCAGCTTACGCTTGCTATCAAGCGTGCGCGTCAGGTCGCTCTTCTTCCTTACATCAGCGACTGATAAGAGGAATATTCAAACGAAAACTGCCGTATTTTACGGCAGTTTTTTTGTGGAAAAACGCGCGGCTGTCGCGTATCTGTGTACCGCATTATCGGTAAAATCTCAAGAGACGGTCGGTCTGTTGAAACGGAGAGACTTTTGCCGATTGCGGGTCAATTTCATGATAAATTGTGTTGGGAAAATGGCAAAAAGCTAAATAAAACTTCTTTACCCGGCAGTGAGATCACAGCGTGTGCTGCCGAGGCAAGATCAGCGAACGGCATATGAAAAAAGGTATCGCAAAAATGCGATACCTTTTTATGTACCCTGTCGGGAAAATCAATAACCGAAGTGCTTCTCGGTTTCCGCGATAGCTTCTTCGATGATGTCGAGTCCCTTGTTTGCGGCATCGTCGTCGAGAATCATCGGAGGCGACAGACGGAGAATGTGACCCGACGGAACCCATGCAAGGCCCTTCGAGAACGCCTTCTGATAGATCATCTTTCCTGCATCCGGGAAAGGCTCCTTGGTCTCTCTGTCCTTGACGATCTCAAGAGCGAGGAGGCAGCCCTTTCCGCGCGCATCGCCGATGATCGGGTGACGCTCCTTCATCTCGTTCATTCTGCGGAGGAACAGCTCACCGAGGTGTGCGCTGCGCTCGCAGAGTCCTTCCTCTTCGATTACTTCGATGGAAGCAAGAGCGGCTGCGCAAGCCATCGGGTTTCCGCCGTAGGAGGAGGAAGCCGAGATGTGCTCGACTGCGGGAGCAAGCTCCTCGGATACGCACATTGCGGTAACGGGGAATCCGTTTCCGAAGCCCTTTCCGAGAGTCATGATATCGGGAGTTACGCCCCAATGATCGGATGCGAACATCTTTCCGGTACGCGCCATGCAGGTGAGAACCTCGTCGCAGAAGAGCAGGATGTTGTTCTTCGTGCAGAGCTCACGGAGCTTCGGAAGGAAGTCATCCGGAGGAACGACGGAACCGCCCCAGCCCTGAATCGGCTCAAGAACGATCGCGGCGATGTTGCCGGTCGTTTCGTTGTTGATCTGATTCTGGAGAGCGTTTATGTAGAGATCGGAGTTGAGCCATGCTTCCTCTTCGCTTCTGCCGAATGCATCGCGGTACGGATTCGGACGGGGCGCGAGGTAGAAGCCGGGAGCTCTCATGTGAGAGTCCTTGCCGACGATCGCAAGGGATACGGCGCCGAGAGTCTTTCCGTGGAAGTCACGGTAGAAGGATATGAACTCGAACTTGCCGGTTGCGGCGCGTGCGCAGCGGAGTCCTGCCTCAACTGCGGTAGTACCGGAATCGTAAAGCTGGAAGCCGCCGAAGCGTCCGCCGGTGATCTCGTGGAGCTTCTCCATGAGCTTCATCTTTATCTCGGTGGTGAAGTCGTGGCAGTTCATGAGCTTTTTTGCCTGCTCCGCAACGGCTTCGCTGATCTTCGGATGGCAGTGACCGAGACCGGTAACGTAAATACCGGACGAGAAGTCGATGTATTCGTTTCCGTCAACATCCTTGAGGGTGTAGCCGAATCCGGATTCAAAGCATACGGGGAAGAGCGATACCTGGCTGGAATAGCCCTTCATGTACTTAGCCGCGCGCGAGTGATACTCTACCGACTTGGGACCGGGCAGAGGCGTGACGATCTTCGGGATGCTGTTCACATCGACCGAAGCCCAATTCTTGTTTGACATAGCTTGTCCTCCAAATATTATAATATTAATGAAGTTAATAAAACATCGTACGGGTATATTATAGACTTTATTTGCCGTTATGTCAAGTGCCGCGGGGAATAATCAGCTCCGCGCAGACGCATTTTCGGAAGACGGCTTCGGAATTCCGTCGCTGTCGTAGTACGGGTCGATCATTACTTCCTTTATTTTCGGATAGGCGGCATACGCTCCCATCAGCGCGGAGCTCGAGAAGAAAAGTGTCGCTATGATTATCATTGCGAACGGAAGGTAGAAGGACGCGAGCGTGTAGACGAGAGCAATCATGATGACGATGCCGAGCACGGCGAGGAGATTTCTCTTGATTCCGAGTGCGGCGAAGAAGACGGCATTCTTCAGAAGCTTCGGAAGACTGAGATCGAAGGTTATCATCATGAGATAGATGTACATCCGCATCATGCCGTAGAGGACAAGCATTCCCCAAGTCATGAAAAGGAACAGAAGCATCATCGTATTCACGCTTGCGTTGGCATTGTACCATATGATGTTGTAGGCGATCATGAAGCAGAGGACGCAGTCGATTATGCCGAAGATCATGCCCTGACGGAAGTTTTTCTTTATCGCATAGAAGAAATCCGACCAGAAGAACACAGGTTCTTCGCGTATCATCGAACGTATGAGATGAGTGCAGCCGACGTTCACGGGACCGAAGGTGAAGAGAATGAGAAACGACAGAACGAGAAACACCTTCGAAAGAGGTGTGTCGATGTAGACGGTGCTTGTCCGCCCGAAGATGCCGAGAAGGGAAGCCGTTACGGGAGACGGCGACGCCACCGCGGCTCCGTATACGGAGGAATATACCGAATAGGCGGGAGCTGCAGTTTCGATCTGCGTGAATTTTCCCATGTAGAAGAGGAAAAACAGTATCGGAAAATTGCCGAAAATGTAGAGAAGATTTATCGAGAAAAGTCTCGACAGCTTGCGCCCGAAAAGCTTGAAAAAGTTTATGAGCGACGGGTCCTCAAGAACGCGGAGCTCATCCTTTTCGACGCCCTTTCCGTCGGCAAACGCACGGTTGAATATGTTGAATCTTTTCTTTTTCGGTTCGTTTTCGGATTCATCCTCAAAATCGTCCCTGTTGAATCTGTTCATTTTTGATAATTCCTTTCTCGGCTCCGCCCCTGCGAAGCCCGAATAGGCGGATTTTTATATCAGCGCAGAAAATGCGATATAAGCGCGGCGGCGGTGTATACGAATGCGCACAGACCCGACAGACACAGAAACACTCCCGTGTATGAAACGATGATCCGGCGCGGGGCGTTTTTGCCGAGAGCATATACCGAAACGAGGATCGGATGCCTGACGGCGGTCACGACCGCAAATGCGGCGAGGCTCACCGTTGAAAAAACAAACGAAGCGTAAAGCAGTACGGCATCCGAAATTCCGGCTGTAAGCGCCGCTCCCGAGGCAAAGGCGTGCAGTGCTACGCAGACTGCGCACGATACGGCGCAGTACGGTGTGAACGACAGCGCGAATATAGAAGCGAATGACAAAAGCGGCGGCACGAGCGCAAACGACAGGGCTCTCACCGCTCCGGGAAGATCGGCGACCCCTTCGAGCGGGTCCGCGCGTACAAAGTCCGCACCTTTGAAAAAATCTCCGGAGCAAAGTCCCGCATAGAAGAAAACAGCGAGGATAAAAACGCACAGCGCGCATATTTTCGGTATCCGACTGCCGCGAGTTACGATTTCGGCGTCCATTACGGCACCTCCGCAATATAATTTTCATTATATTATATTACGCTGCCGAAATACATTTTACCACACTTCCGGGGTTTTGGCAACGTGAAGGACGCTTATTTGCACCGGGAGAAGAAAATTTACATTTTGATCCGCGGTTGACGAAGCGGGCGAGGTGTGATATACTTTTTACGGACGAAAGTGCTCCCGAGCAAAAGCGAAAGGAAACCGATATGCAGAATTCTACTGATTTACAGGCGATAATCGATGAAATGAACCTTGAGGTACTGTATACCCCTTCACCGCCTTCCGAAATAAACATTACAAGATCGGACGTTACCCGTCCCGGACTTCAGCTTGCGGGATTTTTCGATCACTTTGAAGCGCAGCGCGTGCAGACTGTCGGACGTGCGGAGTTTGACTACCTGCGTTCGCTCCCCGAAGAGAAATGCAGAGAATCGCTTACGGATTTTCTGAGCCGCTCTCCCGTATGCCTGATCTATACACACGGCAACAGACCGGGCGAGATCGAGCTTGAACTCACAAGATACTTCGAAGTCCCGCTTCTCTGCACGACGGAGGCGACAAGTGATTTTATGGCAACGCTGATCGCGTTCCTGAATCTCAAGCTTGCACCCATGATAACGCGCCACGGCGTGTTTGTCGAAGTCTACGGAGAGGGAATACTCATCCTCGGCGATTCCGGCATCGGAAAGAGCGAGACCGCGATCGAGCTTATCAAGCGCGGTCATCGGCTTATCGCGGACGACGCGGTCGAAATACGGAAGGTATCCGCAAAGACCCTCACGGGAACGGCGCCCGAGATCATACGCCACTATATAGAGATCCGCGGAATCGGAATAATCGATGTGTGCCGCATCTTCGGCGTGGGAGCCGTAAAGGACGTGGAAAAGATCGACGTTGTGGTTAAGCTTGAAAAATGGATAGAAGGAAAAATGTACAGCCGCCTCGGGCTTGAGGAGGAGTACACAGACATTCTCGGTATAAAAGTGCCGACCGCGACCATTCCCGTTCAGCCGGGACGAAATCTCGCCGTTATAATCGAGATCGCCGCGATGGACAGCCGTCAGAAACGCATGGGCTACAATACGGCTGAGGAGTTCAATAAGCGGATAATGCAGGGCATAGCCGACGGCGGAGACAGCGGAGAAGAAGTGATATGAGATGCCGCTTTCGTATATCGTTTCTTGTGCTTGCCGCGCTGATTTTATCGCAGGCGCTCTTCCTTTCGTCCTGCGGAAAGTGGAACGATCTCATGAATTCGATGGGCTTTGATGTCCGTGATTACAGCGCCGAAAGCGTTACTGCCGAGCATGACCCGAACGGGGAAAAAGCAAAGGAACTTTCGGGATATGTGCTCATGCTGACGCTCGACCGACCTTTTCTCCCCGAGATCGACGGTTCGCAGGACGCAATAGAGCGCTGCCGCGACAGCCTTCTGAATTATATGCTTGTGAACAACTATTCGAGGTATACGGGAAACATAAAGCTTCTCGACAACGCGGCGGAATACTATCCTTATATGAAGATTACCGACGTGATCCCGTCCGGGGAATTCGAGGAGACGTTTTACCGTTTCTTCGGAGGCTCGGTGAAGATATCGGGAAGGAGCGGCGAATACTTCATGTATCTCGACAAGATAAACGCATATACCTCGCTTTCCGTTCCGCAGGTCAAGGATATTTGCGTAGATACGTTGGGACTGTCCGAGACGGAGAACACATACCGGATGCGCGTGACGCTGACTCTCGGAGAGGTCACGTCGCCGGCTTACGATATAGTAATGATAAAGCGCGAAGACAAGACCGTGTATTTTAACAGCGTGCATGAGGCGGGATGACGTACCGCACGCGGATTTCGGAGGTGAACGCCGTGGACAGCGAAATTCAGCTTATAATGGCATTTACGATCGTCGGTTCACTTGCAATTATAGCCCTCATGTTTTATATACCGCTCAGGCTGAACAGCAGGAATAACGCACTTCCGATACGAACGGTCGAAGCAGAGGTCGTCGCAAAACGCAGCGACATCTCGTTCGTTCAGTACGGCGGACATCACGGAGATTCGAACGCATACGCGGACACAAGATATTTTGTCACCTTTCAGACGGAGAACGGCGAGCGTACCGAGCTTGCAGTCGAAGGCAGGGAATACGGAATGCTTGCCGAAGGGGACTCGGGACAGCTGACTTTTCAGGGAACGCGGTATATGGGATTTGAGAGGAATGTGCCTTCGTCGGAACTTTAACCGATCCGGCACGGCTGTGCGCTGTGCCGCATAGCTTCTTCGATAAAGAGCTGACGGAACGTGCCGTACTCCGCCGCCGATCGGTGATAAGAACGCATATCGCTTTGACAAAGTGAAAATAACGAACCGAGCCTGCGCGGACAGCTTTGCTGTCCGCGCAGGCTGTTTTAACGGTATCGGAAAATGCCGCCGGAGGCGGTCGGTGCTTTGTTTCCGCCGCCGAACGAACAGCAGATTCAGATCCCGCGGTCTTGCCGATCTGCGCCGCAAAGCGCTTTTTGCCGTATCTTCGAGTGCGGCGCTGTCAACTTTCGGAACCGATCTCATATAATGATATCGAAACCGAAACGAAAGCGAGGCAGAACATGGAGAGTGAAAAGCAGAACTACGGTACCCTTCAGGTCAGGGCGGTCACGGCGCGCGGGGCGCTTCCCGTTGAAGGCGCACGGATATACATAAGCGAGGATGATCCGGAGAACGGGAAAACAGGCGTGATATTTTCCGGACATACGAACAGTGCGGGGCTGAGCGAAAAGATATCGCTTCCCGCACCTCCGCCCGAAAATTCCGAAGTGCCGGGCGGAGATGACGTTTGCACCAAATACAACGTTGAGGTTATCGCCGACGGATTTTACCCCGTTTATTCTCTTGACGTTCCCGTGTTTCCCGGAATACTGTCAATACAGTCGGTTGAACTTGTCCCGACGCCGAGGGAGGCAGAGGCATGAGCGGCGCGCGCCTCCCGGTGATTCCGGAGAACATAACCGTCCACCTCGGTCCCGCGTCGAGCGCCGCTCCGAATGTGACGGTCCCTTTCTCCCAATACATAAAGAACGTCGCGTCGAGCGAGATATACCCGACATGGCCCGAAAGCGCGATACGCGCAAATATTCTCGCGCAGATATCCTTTGCGCTGAACCGCATCTATACGGAGTACTATCGTTCCCGCGGATATGATTTCGATATCACGAATTCAACGGCACAGGATCAGTCTTACATTGAAGGACGCGATATATTTGAAAATATCAGCCGGATCGTCGATGAGATATTCAGCACATATATCGCGCGTCATGGGAACGTCGAGCCTCTTTTCGCCACTTACTGCGACGGCGTTGAGGTGAAATGTAACGGGCTGAGCCAATGGGGAAGCGTTTCACTTGCCAAAAGAGGGCTTACCCCGTACGAGATACTTCAGAATTACTACGGAAACAATATCAACCTCATTGACGACGCCGAGATCGGCGGTGCTGAGGAAAGCTATCCGGGGCGGACGCTTCAGCTCGGCTCGGCGGGGGATGAGGTCAGATTTATACAGGAGCGCCTGAACCGCATATCGAAGAATTATCCGAATATTCCGAATATCTCGAATCCGATAGGAAGATTCAACACCGAAACGGAAAACGCCGTCAAAGCATTTCAGCAGACGTTTGACCTTACTCCGGACGGGATTGTCGGACGTGCGACATGGTATAAGATACTCAGAGTTTATACGGCGGTGAAACGCCTTGCCGATATCGATTCCGAGGGACTGACTCTCGAGGATGTGACGCGATATTTCGACAATACTCTCGCGCTCGGCTCGACGGGTCCGGGGGTTCGGGAGCTTCAGTATTTTCTCAGGTTTATTTCGGAGTTTGAAAGCACGGTGCCGACAGTGCGCTTTGACGGAATATTCGGCGCCGAGACGGAAAACGCGGTCAGGGCTTTCCAAAGCCTTTACGGACTTCCCGTGACCGGCGTGGTCGATACGGATACATGGGTGACGCTGTACCGCGCATACCTCGGAATGCTCGACGCTCTGCCGGACGGGTATTTCGCCTATGCCAAGCCGTATCCCGGATACCCGCTTGTGCGCGGACAGCAGGGAAGCGAGGTTGCGCTCCTTCAGGAGTATCTCAATTTCATATCCGACACCTATACGGAGATACCCAAGCTGAACGAGGATGGGATATTCGGCCCCGCAACCGAGGACGCGGTGAAGACTTATCAGAGAATATTCGGGCTGAACCCGAACGGTATAGTTGCGGCGGCGACGTGGAGTGCGATCGCCGATACATATAACGATCTAATGCTGCAGAACGAAGCACGAAGGGAGAGTGAAAATGAAGGGTAAAATCGCAAAGCTGTCGGTGTTTCCCGAGTCCGGGGATGTCGGATACGGAGATGAAAGCGACGTTGTGGCGATAATTCAGATAATGCTGAATACGCTGAAGCTCAGATACGACGGATACGATTTTCTTAAGGTGACATTTCTGTTTGACGACGCGACGGAGGATGCGGTCAGACATTTTCAGGGAGTGAACAGAATGGAAACAAGCGGGCGCGTGGACAGAAAAACATGGAATGCGCTTGCCGATGAGTATTCGATGATACGTTTTATGGAGTAGTGCTTTTTTGCCCGAAGCGATCGCGGAGCATCCGGTTCCGGATTCGCCTCGGGCGTTTTTTCGTTTTTCAAAAAATGAAAAAGTGAGAAAAAATAAGAATGAGTGAGAAAAACAAAGAAAACATATGCACAAATTCGAATGACCGCCTGCGGAAAGGCTTTTTTGACTTTGTTTGACTTTGACTTTTTCTGACCAAGGAAGTATAATGTAGTCACAAAGGTTAAAGAAAGTCAAAGACAAAAAAGCAAAAGAGGCGTTTGATATGCTGATATCCGATAATATAGCAAGGCTTATCGAAAAGATGCTTGACGACGGCGGCGGGTTCGCCGAGCTTAAACGAAACGATCTTGCATCGCAGCTCGGCTGCGTTCCGAGTCAGATTAATTATGTGATAACATCGAGATTTACTCCGGAACGCGGATACATCACCGAAAGCAGACGAGGCGGTGGAGGATATATAAAGATCGTCCGAGTAAAGCTTTCGGAGAACGAGTATCTGATGCACTTCTTCCACGCGATAGGAAACAGCGTGGATGAAAGCGAGGCGAGAGCGTACATCGTAAATCTCCGCGATCACGGAATAGTTTCGGATGATGCGTCGCGCGTCATCTCGGCTTCGATTTCCTCCGGAGCGCTCGATAAAGTGCCGCGCGAGAAAAAAAACGAGGTCAGAGCCGACATACTTCGGCACATTATACTGACCCTTGTGAAGTAAAATAAGAATCGGTTTATTACACCGGACTTATAACGGAAAGGATAGGTAATAATTATGCTGTGCGAAAAATGCAAAAAAAATGAAGCTTCTGTTTTCTACCGTGAAAATATAAACGGTAAGGAAAGAAAATATTCTCTCTGCCCCGAATGCGCGGCGGAGCTTGAAAAGAACGGCGAGATCAAATTCAGCGCATTCCCGCATCTCTCGGATATGGACGATTTCGCCCCCTTCGGCGATTTCGGATCGCTCAATTCGATCTTCGGAAGCCTGTTCTCTCCGGAGAGCAGAAGAAGCGGAAGGATTTCATCCGGCAAGAAATGTCCGCTTTGCGGAGCGACGTTCAACGAGCTTGCGGCAGAAGGGCGCGTCGGATGCCCGGAATGCTACAACACCTTCGCGGACGAGCTTGAAAAGACGATCTGCGATATTCATCAGAACGCGGTTCATACCGGACGCGCTCCGAAGAAGCTCAGCGGCAAGCTCGACGTGAAGAGAAGGATACGTTCGCTCGAAGGCGAACTCAAGGACGCGATCAAGGATGAACGTTACGAGAGAGCGGCGCAGATCCGTGACGAGATAAACGGTCTGCGCGGTCAGTAAGACAAAATTCTTTAATGAAAGGAAGTAGGAAATCATGGCTTGGTATGACAGATCCGGACAGGAAGCGGACGTAGTGCTTTCGAGCCGCGTGCGCGTTGCGAGAAATTTGGAAGGCTATGCTTTCGAGCCGCGTCTTACGGCGGATAAAGCAAAGGAGATAATAGACAAGGCAAAAGCGGTGTTTACCCCCGAAAAGGGATATACATTCACCGATTTTGCAGCCCTCAGTCCGGTTGAGCGCGAGGCTTACGCCGAAAGATATACGGTGTCGGCGGAATTTGCCGCAAAGAATACTCCGCACGCGCTCTTTTCAAAAGAGGATGACGGAACATACATCATGGTATGCGAGGAGGATCACTTAAGGATACAGTCGATTGTGCCCGGATTTGATCTGAAGAGCGCATACGAGCACGCCGAAGCGGCGGACAGTCTTGCAGATGAGGGGCTTGATATCGCGTACAGCGAAAAGCTCGGCTACCTTACGCACTGCCCCACGAACCTCGGTACGGGAATGCGTGCATCCGTAATGATGTTCCTTCCCGCGCTTACCGCGGCAAATCAGATACGCGCGCTCAGTCTGCGCCTCCAGAAGATCGGTCTTACGGTCCGCGGAATGAGCGGAGAGGGAAGCCGCGCGGACGCTACGCTTTATCAGATATCGAATCAGATAACGCTCGGCGTAAGCGAGGAGGACCTTATCGATAAGCTTGATGCCGTCGTGAAACAGATCATCGTAAGCGAACGCCGTATTCGTGAGGAAATGAAGAAGGAGAACGGCGAGAGGCTGTTCGATATGTCGAGACGTGCGCTCGGTACGGCGCTCTACTCGCAGCGTATGGATTATGCGGAATTCCTTGAGATATACGAAAAACTCAGATTGGGCATCGCGCTCGGCTGCATAAGCGAATGCGATTATGCCCGTCTCGATAAGCTCAGGATAGAAGCCGGACGTGCCGTTATATCAGAGGCGGAGGGTCTCCCCGAAAATGATACGGCGGCTCGGGACCGCGCAAGAGCGGCGCTTGTGAAAAAGACGCTTGCCGCGTGACGCTTCACTGAGCATATAAAGCAAAAAGGAGAGTGAGAATAATGAACGAGAAATTCACAAACAAAGCACAGAACGCCCTGAACAGCGCGCTTGAGTATGCGCGTGAGATGGGACACTCATATATAGGCTCCGAGCATCTTCTGCTCGGACTTCTCTCCGAGACGGATTCGATAGCGTCAAAGGTGCTCACCGGACGCGGAGTTACGCTCGAAGAGTGCCGCAGCATAATCGAGAAGAATGCGGGCGTAGGTGCATCGACCGACGTTTCGCCCTCCGAAATGACACCCCGCACAAAGAGGATAATCTCCCTCAGTGCGTATGAATCGTCAAATGCGGGTCACTCCTTCATCGGAACGGAGCATCTGCTTCTCGCCATCACCGACGAGCCCGAATGCTTTGCCGCTCAGATCATCGTCGCTCAGGGCGTCCGCCTTAACGATATCCGTTCGGATATCGCGGGATACTTCGGCAGCGCCGAAAACGAGAACGCACCGTATTCGAGAAAGAGCGAGAAAACCGGAAAAACCAAGACTCCGACGCTTGACGCACACGGCAGAAATCTCTGCGAGATGGCGAGAGCCGGAAAGATCGACCCGATCATCGGACGCGACAAAGAGACGGAGAGGGTCATTCAGATCCTGTCCCGCCGCACAAAGAACAATCCGTGCCTGATCGGCGAACCCGGCGTCGGTAAGACTGCGGTGGTCGAAGGTCTCGCAAAGCGTATAGTCGAAGGCAACGTCCCCGACAACCTCCGCTCGAAGGAGATCATCACGCTTGACATTTCCTCGATGATCGCGGGCGCAAAGTACCGCGGCGAGTTTGAGGAGAGAATGAAGAACGTGATGAGTGAGGTGGCTCAGAACCCGCAGATCATCCTCTTTATCGATGAGATCCATACGATAATCGGCGCAGGCGGCGCGGAAGGCGCTGTCGATGCCGCGAACATTCTCAAGCCCGCGCTTGCAAGGGGCGAGCTTCAGGTGATCGGCGCGACCACGATCGACGAATACCGCCGCCATATCGAGAAGGACGCGGCGCTTGAAAGACGTTTTCAGTCCGTTATGGTCGGTGAGCCGACTCCCGAGGAGGCTGTCGAAATTCTTCACGGACTCCGCGACAAGTACGAGGCTCACCATAAATTGAAGATATCCGATGAAGCGATCGACGCGGCGGTAAATCTTTCCGTCCGTTACATCGGCGACCGCTTTCTCCCCGATAAAGCGATAGACCTTATCGATGAGGCGGCATCAAAGCTTCGTATCGAAAGCTATACTCCCGCTCCCGATGTGCGCGAGCTTGAAGAAAAAGTGAAGGCTGCGGCGCGCGAGAAGGAAGAGGCGATCGTGGGCGAGGATTATGAAAAGGCGGCTCATGCCCGCGATGAGGAGAAGAAGCTGCGCGACGAGCTTGAAGCGAAGAAGAATGTCGGCGGCAGCGGATCAAAGAACGCAAACGAGCTTGTGGTGACTGCCGACGATATCGCCGATATCGTGACCGCATGGACGGGTATCCCCGTGAAGAAGCTCGCATCAGAGGAGGAGGAGAGACTTCTCAACCTCGACAAAATTCTCAAGGAGAGGATAATCGGGCAGGACGACGCTGTTGAAGCGGTTGCACGCGCGATACGCCGCGGCAGAATGGGGCTCAAGGATCCGCGCCGTCCGATCGGATCGTTTATCTTCCTCGGACCTACCGGCGTCGGCAAGACCGAGCTTACCAAGGCGCTTGCGGATGTCATGTTCGGAGATGAAAACGCGATGATCCGTGTCGATATGTCCGAGTACATGGAGAAGCACAGCGTGTCGAAACTTATCGGTTCACCTCCCGGATACGTCGGATACGAGGAAGGCGGACAGCTTACCGAGCAGGTACGCCGTCATCCGTATTCGGTAGTGCTTTTCGATGAGATCGAGAAGGCGCATCCCGACGTGTTCAATATCCTTCTTCAGATACTTGAGGACGGGCATCTTACCGATTCCCAGGGCAGAAAGGTCGACTTCAAGAATACCGTCATCATCATGACCTCCAACGTCGGCGCTGCCGGAATAACGGCTGCACACAATCCTCTCGGATTCAGCGCAGACGAATCCTCCGAGGATTATGAGCGAATGAAGCAGTCCGTTTCCGATTCGCTCAAGGCAACGTTCAGGCCGGAATTCCTCAACCGTGTCGACGAGATCATAATCTTCAACAAGCTGACCGACGAAAATATCAGAAAGATCGCGTCTCTCATGCTTGAAGAGGTCAAAAAGCGCATCAACGCGCTCGGTATCGAGATCTCCTTTGACGACGAGGTGGTTGCACATCTTGCAAAAGAGGGCTTCGATCCCGTGTACGGAGCACGTCCGCTTCGCCGTGCGATCGTCAGAAGAGTGGAGGACTCCTTCTCGGAGGCTCTTCTTGCGGGCGAGGTCAAGGAAGGCGACAGCGTGAAGTGCGTAATGCGTGACGGCAAGGTCGCCTATGAAAAGGAGGGCGCTTCTCCCGAATCCGCCGACGAGAAAGGCGAAGAGAAAGACGCTCCCGCGGACGGCGGCAGCGGGGAAAACGGTGTTGACAATTCCGGCGAAAAAGAGTAAAATATGATATACTTTACCGATTAAGCGGAATTTGCCCGTAAAAGGAGATGGCGTATGTCTGTAACTGCGATAGTGTGCGAACTCAATCCCCTTCACAACGGACATATGCATGTAATGAAAGCGGCGAAAGGCGACGCTGTGGTTCTCGTGATGAGCGGGAATTTCACACAGCGGGCGCTTTCCGCCGCTTTTCATAAGTACGCGCGCGCCGAGGCAGCCGTCCGCTCGGGAGCGGATCTCGTGGTCGAGCTTCCGTTTCCGTACTGCTCGTCGGGCGGGGAATTCTTCGCCCGCGCCGGGGTGTCGATCGCGGAGCGCATCGGCGCCGACCGACTTATGTTCGGATCGTCGTGTGCCGACCGCGAGCTTCTTTCGGATATTGCGCGGACTCTTTCATCCGAGGAATACCGCAGACTTTTTTCGGAAACCGAAAAGCGCGATCCCGCGCTCGGCGCGGCTGTGATAAGATCGAAGGTGCTCGGCACTCTCTGCCCCGGATATTCCCGTGAAAAGTGCGATAATCCGAACGATATTCTCGCCGCTGAGTATATAAGATCGGCGAAGATCGAATGTGTTCCGGTGAAAAGAACGGATGACGCACTTTCCGCGACCGAGCTTCGCGGCATGACGGCGGAGGAGGGCGCGCCGTTTGTCCCGCCCGCATCGCTTGAAATGATGATGAATACGCCGCGCGCGGATGTCTCAAAGCTCCGCGAGATATTGTGGATGTTCTTCAGAATGTGCGGCACCGATTTCGAAAATATCGCGGAATGCCGCGGCGGGCTCGGAAACCGGCTGAGATCCGCTGCACGGCAAAGCGGAAGCGCAGAGGAATTTTTTTCGCTTGCCGCAACGAAAAAATATACGAATGCGCGCATAGTCCGTGCCGCGATCTTTGCGCTTCTCGGCGTGACGCCGGAGGATATTTCGTCGGAACCGGCATATACGAATCTGCTCGCCGCGAACGGACGAGGAAGAGAAATTCTCGCCGCCGCACGGCGCTCGGGGAAAATAAATGTCGTCACAAAACCGTCGTCGGGGCTCACGTCTGCGTCGGAGCGCCGCCAACGCGAGCTATCGTCCCGCGCGGACGAGCTTTACACATTGCTTTTCGAAAAAGCTCTGCCGTCGTCGTATTTCATAACGCGGACTCCGTATGTGATTTGAAAAAACGGTGAAAATACGAATCAAAAGCGTGTCGGACGGAGATAATAATTCCGGGATTCAAAAGATCCCGGAATTCTTTTTCATCATGAAAGGAAGATGCGAAATGTCTGATATGAAACCCAACAGAGCTATTCAGTGCACCGTTTCCGAGTGCGCCAACCATTGCGAATCCGATTACTGCGGACTCAACACCGTAAAAATCGGTACTCACGAGAAGGACCCCACCGTATGTCAGTGTGTTGACTGCGAGTCGTTTGTACGCTGCGGCTGCAAATAAGCAATTAACGGAGCACGGAAAGTGACGCCGAAGCCTCTCTGAAAACGGAATTTCGGCATTTTATCAGGTCGTCTGACTAAAAAATAAAAAAATCAAACAAAATTGCGTAAAAGTATTGTATTTAAAAGAGGATGGTGATATAATATCTTCAGTGATGTTTGCAATACTTGCAAACATCGCAGCTTGCGCTGCCCCGCGCTACGCGCGGCTTCGATATTGATGGCTTCGCAAAAATGCCCTTGCAAGCAAGCATTTTTGCTTCATGGTATAATAGAGACACGGCATAACATCAGGCGAAACTTGCACGTTATTTTGCTGCGTCCGCGGGAATGGCGCAGCGCGTCATTCTCCGACGTAAGCTCGAATTTCGGTCTCGGTGCAGCTTGTGCTGCCCGCACCATGCGCGGCTTCGATGTTTCCGGCTTTGCCGGGCGGCGCTTGAACTTTTTTTGTGCCGGAAGCGGCAGCAAAGTTATCGTTTTGCCGCCCGTACAATACTTGCTCTTGGAGGTTCGGCGAATACCGTTCCTTTGAGTTATAAAATACTTTCCTTTCCAAAACACAGGAGCACCCATGCCGGGGTGCTCCTGTGTTTTATGCAAATTCGGACAGACGGTCCACCGCGCCGAGGCACAGCAGTGCGCAGAATTCGTTTATGTAGTAGACCGCGCCGATCTTCATAAGAACCCCGCCCATTTCTTCGCACAGCGGAGTTTTTGTCCTTATCACCAGATAATACGCCTGCTTACCGCAGGTATCGCGGTACGCCGCGCTCGGCGCGCGGTACCCCGCCTCATAAAGCCGACGGCATGCCGATGCCATATCGCTCAGCTTCTCGAAAAAATAAATAAAGGCTCCTTCCGCCGGATGGACGGAAAATCCGGGAATGCATTTTTTGTTTTCCGCGCCTTCGCCGGCGCCGAGCTTCGTTACAAACATTTCGCATCCGCCGTCGCGTGAGGGAAAAACGCGCACGAGCAGTCGTTCTCCCGCCGCGGAAAATCCCTTTTCCGCCTTTGCTTCACGGAGAATGCATTTCAGTGCTTTCCTGCTTTCTTCGGGATCGTCCCCGAGCGTATCGCAGTCGAGATCGTATCTCTGCATATCCTCTGAGGTCATCGTAACCTTGAGTTCCGACTGACTGATTTTTATTATTTCCATCAGCTTGTTCCTTTCCGCATATGTGCCGTGTCCGTCACATACCTCACTATTATTATAGTGTGCGGCGAGGAAAAATGTAACCCCAAATATATGGTCTTTGAGGAAGGTTATTCTGCTCCGCTTATTCGGTGAAGGATACCGACAGAGAGTATTTTTCGCCGTTGGAGAGAAGGGTGAAGGAGATATGAGCGGCGCTTTCGGGAATGCAGAGCGTATCGGCTGCGCGCAGGGCGGAAAGCCCGCGCCCCGTCAGCTTTATATAGCTTTCTTTACGGGTCCAGAGCGCGTAAAAGCATCCTACGGGATCGTCGGAGCTGCGAATGAGAGCTTGCTCCTCGCATGAGAAGTATCTTCCGGCAATCGCCTCCGTCCGTTCGGGAGAACGTTTGTCCGATATTTTTTCGATATCTGCGCCGATTTCGGAGCACGAGCTCGCATCGGCAAGAAAAAAGCCCTCGGCTATTTCTTCGCCCGAGCGAAGCATCGGAAGATCGGCGCGCCTCTCCGCGCCCATCGCGCATATTACGATATCCCCGCTGTGGGATACGGAGAATGGAATTTTCTCCTTGACCGCAGGCTTCCCGTATTCCTCACGGGTGATGATCGGGGATGTTATTTTGTGAAATTCCGCCAGCATCCGATCACGTAGGGCTTCCCCTGCTTCGTGATGCAGAGCTTCGGCGGCTTTTTTGAAGCCTATTATTATCATAATTATCTCCGTTTGCCGCCGGATACGGCGGCGCAGATTACAGTGGATTTTTCGGTGAAACCGAACAAAAGGGGGCTTCGGCTTAGTTTTCGGGGCGGAATTTGTGCGTTTACCGGGTGGAGTTCGGTGTATTGTCAAACATATTTTTCGCGCAGAGGACCTCAATTTGCAAAAAAGTATTTACTTTGACGACGTTTTGGCGTATAATTTATATGAAGAGGTGTGCCGGCATCGATATGTCCGACATCGGTCGGATTATGCCGATGCTTCGGTTTTGTAAGAATGCATTCGGCAATGTTCGGATACGCGGCGCCCGCTTGGAAAAACGGAGGATTTTATGCACAGAGTCATTACTATCGCAAGACAGTACGGAAGCCGCGGACGCGAGATCGGACGGGCGGTTGCGGAATTGACGGGATCGAATTTTTACGACAACAATCTGATAACGATGTCAGCTCAGAAAACGGGCATAAGCTCCGACAAGCTTGTCGATGCAGACGAAAAGATCCCGAACAGCGTGCTTTATACGCTTGCAACGGGATCGTCGATTTTTGCAAATACGATATCGCCTTCAATACAGCCGATAAACGACAGACTGTTTTTCGCTCAGTCGGATCTTATAAAATCGCTTGCCGCACAGGGACCGTCGGTGTTCGTCGGGCGGTGCGCCGACTCGGTTCTTGAGGGAAGAGAGCACATTCTGCGTGTTTTCTTCTATGCGGATTTTACCCACAGAGTGAATGAAATATGCAAGCGCCATTCGCTCAGTGAGAGCGAAGCCAAAAGCATAATCATAAAGACCGACCGTCACCGCGCGAATTATTATAACTATTACACGGGCCGCAAATGGGGCAAGCCCGAGAATTACGATCTCATGCTTGCAACCGACCGCCTGACGACCGAGCAGGCGGCGCAGATCGTCGCAAGCCTTGCGGGACTTTACTGATTTTTGTTTTTCAGCTTGAAGAGCCATGTGCCGAAATAGAATTTCGGCAGCTTCATCATTCTGCCTATGCGGGACGGCTGACACATCAGACGGTAAAACCATTCGAGTCCGTGGCGGCAGAAGAATTCCGGAGCGCGTTTGACGTTGCCGGAATATGAGTCGAGCGAACCGCCGAGAGCAAGAAACACCTTGACACCGGAGAGACGTGCGCGGTTTGCGCAGATCCATTTTTCCTGCACCGGAGCGCCGAGGCATACGAAGAGTATGTCTGCGGCGCTTTCGTTTATTTCACCGACGACTTCATCGCATTCGCTGCCTTCCTTTTTGAAGTACCCGTCACGGCATCCGCAGATGTCGATCGACGGATATCGCTCCTTCATTACCTCGGCGGCGGCCTCCGCCACTCCCGGTTTTGAGCCGAGAAAGAATATCTTCGCCCCGTGCCCGGCGCTTTCTTTTATTATGCGTTCGCCGAGCTCAACTCCGGGAATTCTTTCCCTGAGAGGTGTGCCGAGGATCTTTGCCGCCTTTATTACGCCGATCCCGTCCGGGATTATCACCTCGGCGGAATTCACGGTTTCGTAAAGCTCGGGAGTATCGATGCAGTTCTGCACGATCTCGGAATTGGGCGTAAATACCGCGGTCTGCTCACCGTCGGCGAAACGCTGCCAAATGTACTCTGCCGCGCCGTCGAGGGTGGTGTTGAGAAAATTCACGCCGCGGATATTTATCTTTTCCATAAAAACTCCTTAACGACAAGAATGCACAGTACATCATTAGGTGTTCTGTGCAAAGCTTGACTTAACGGTATTTCTGTTTCAGTTGGATTTCTCGGAGAGGTAGTTTACAACATCTCCGACAGTGATGAATTTGTGGATATCGTCATCGCTGATGGACACTCCGAAACGCTCCTCACAAAGGAGAACGAAATCCGCAAGCTCGAGGGAATTGATTCCGAGATCGGAAACAAGCTCGGCATCCATGGTAATGTCATCGGCGTTTACCGAAAGTTCATTCACAAGAAGCTCTTTTAACTGTTCAAACATCGTAATTCTCCAATCAATAATATGGGATTAAACCAACAGCATATATTATATCACTGCTTTTCCGTTAATGCAATAGGAAACGCTTTATTTTTTTTGACGGAGTTTTCTCGAATTCCTCACTGCGTATTTCGAATTTTCCGATGTGCTTGTACGACGGAAGGGAACGGTTTATTTTAGCGATACCTTCTTTTATGCGTTCGCTGAGCGCGGAATAATCGCCGTCTTCTGCGATTTCGGGAACGATTATCGCAACTATGGTAACTCCGTTTTCGCCTTCTCGTGAGAGAACAACGGATTCCCTGACCTCGGGGAGGCGTGCGAGACGCTCTTCAAGCTCTTCGGGGAATACGTTCTTTCCGTTGCTTGCTATTATGACGTTTTTCTTTCTTCCCGTGATGGTGATGTACCCGTGGCGGTCAACGGTGCCGATATCTCCCGTGCGGAACCAGCCGTCTTTGGTGAACGCGCGCCGCGTGGCGTCCGCGTCGCGGTAGTATCCGAGCATTACGTTCTGACCGCGGACGACGATCTCTCCTTCGCCCTGGGAGCATCCGTCAACGGGATCGATCCTTACCTCGCAGTTGTCGACGACCTGTCCCACGGAGTCGAACTTGACCGCTCCGGGACGGTTCACCGCAACGAGAGGGGAACATTCGGTTATTCCGTAGCCCTGACAGATCGTGATGCCGAAGGCGTAGAAATCCTTTATGATCTGCGGATCGATCGGAGCGCCGCCGACTATTATATATTTCAGCTTACCGCCGAATGCCGCCGTGATTTCCGAGAACATCTTCTCGCGCACATCGACTCCGGTTTTGAGAAGCGTCAGCGCGATAGCCATTGCGCTGCGCACTTTCTTCTCCATTTTCTTTTTGCGGATCTCGTCCCAAATCTTTCTGTGAATGGTTTCGAGGAAAAGGGGAACGAGTATGAGCGAATTCGGCTTGAATTCCTTGAAGTTTCTCGTTGCGTAGCGAAGGCTTTCGTTGATATACGAAGTGCAGCCGAGGTTTCCGTGAGCGAGATGAGCGCAGGTAAGCTCGTAGGTGTGGTGGATCGGAAGGACCGAAACGAAGCGTGAATTGCGGTCGAATCGCGTGGCGCGGCACGCGGCATCCGCCGCAGCGGTCAGATTGCGGTGTGAGAGCATAACTCCCTTTGACGAGCCGGTCGTGCCCGACGTGAACAGGATCGCGCACATTTCGTCCATGGATATCTCATGATCCTCAAAGCGAGTGTCTCCTGCTTCAAGCTTTGCACGTCCTTCGGTGAGAAAATCCTCATATGACATGACGCGCCCGCCGGAGAAATCCTCCCCTGCCGGACTTATCGGAATGAAATACTTTATAAACGGAAGCTCGTTCGTGCGGGACGTGAGGCGTCCGTTCATGCTTCCGGTGTATACGACGGCGGTGCATTCCGCACGACGCATGAAGTTTATCATTTCATCGATGTCAAGCTCATGATCGAGGGGAACGATGACGCCGCCTGTCGATATCACGGATGTGAAGGTTGTCACCCAATACGGATGGGTGTCTCCGACGACTGCGACATGGGCGTTTGAAAGACCGCGGTCAAAAAGCGCCGTGCCGAATTCACGCATGGTGCTCCAGAAATCGTTGTACGTGAATTCGCGGACGAGCGCATCGTCGCGGTAGAAATACTGCACCTTGTCTCCGAAGACCTGCGCGCTTGAACGGAACAGATCACGGATATCGGTGAAAGATTTCGGCTTTTCAGCCTGGTGTATGTTATTGTAAGTACGCATTTACAGCCTCCCGACGGCGGAAAACGATCCGCAGCATCGCACAAAAATACATCATAATATATTATTATAGTTACTGTGTCGCTCTATGTCAAGAAATAAAAAGTAAATAAATGAGTCGATAATTTACGATTTGCTATTGAAAATCGACAGACGTTAGTATAAAATATTCAGTAAGAAAACGCACCGGGTCACCCGGTGAAGGGAAAGGTTTGGATATCTTTATGAAAACATGCGTAAGTACATACAGCTACGGCGGTTATATGTCCGATTCAAAGCTCGGTGTGCTCGGATGCATCGATCACGCAGCTTCCGAGGGATTTGACGGTATAGAATTTGTCGAGGGAGGATGGCAGAAGGAGTGGCTGAATCCCGAAGGAGCGAAGAAGATCCGTGAGCACTGTGCCGAGAAGGGAATCGAGCCCGTTGCTTTCCTTATCGGAGCCGATGTTATAAATTGGGGAGGCGACGACGGACGCGAGGAAATACAGCGCATCTGCCGCCTTATCGATTCTGCGGCGGAGCTCGGCGTGAAGCTGTTCAGACACGACGTTTCCGGCGGTCTTCCTTCCAATATCAAGCTCGGACGCAGCTTTGACTGCCTTCTTCCGAAGATTGCGGAGAGAGTGCGAGAGATCACAAAGTACGCGGAGCAGAAGGGCATCCGCACGATGAGCGAGAATCACGGACTTTTTGCTCAGGATTCCTCCCGCGTTGAAAAGCTTGTGAATACCGTAAACCATCCGAATTACGGTGCTCTCGTCGATCTCGGAAACTTCCTCTGCGCCGATGAGGATACGAACCGCGCGGTCGGCGTTATGGCACCGTATGCGTTCCATGTCCATGCGAAGGACTTCCTCGTGAAGAGCGGAATGGAGATCGATCCCGGCGACTGCTGGTTCAAGAGCCGCAGCGGAAACTACCTCCGCGCGACGGTCATCGGCCACGGCGAGGCTCACATCGCACAGAGCATCGGAATCCTCAAGAGAAACGGCTATGACGGCTACGTTACCGTTGAGTTTGAAGGACCCGAGGATAATCTTGCCGCAATCTCGCTCGGAAAGAAGAACCTTCTCCGCTACTTCGATATGTTTTAATCCCGACGATGGCAAAAAAACAGCGCGAAAAAAGCAAAAAGCGCCTTTTCACGGTAATCGCGGCTGTAGTCGTGATTGCTCTGGCGGCGGCAGCACTGCTGTACATCCCCGCATATCGGCGCGAGCATGAGATAAAGAGCGCTTACCCCGATGTCACTTACGATTCGCGGAAGTTTGCCGAGACCGATTGGAACCGCGACGTTTCGGCGGATGAGGATTATATGGGGCTTGACAGGGCGCTTTATATGAAAAACGGCGGCGAGGAGATCGGATACGGCGAAGGTGATATAACCGCCGAGGATCGCTTTGCATCGTTCTTCTCGGAATATTTTTCCGCGATCCGCCGAGGGGACAGCGATGCTTACAACGGTATGTTTACCGAAGCCTTCTTTGAAAAGTACGAGCGTCAGGGCGCGTTTACTCCGCAGATGATATACGATACCCGTGTGGAATCCGCGGGGATTGAGAAAAACGGCACGGCGACGGAGGCGTACAATTTCGCAGTCGAATACAAGATATTCCGAAACGACGGTACGTTCCGCGACGATATACTGTCGGATTCAAGCCGCCGTCTGTATTTCAGACTGACGGATGAGGGCGGAACTTTGAAGATCGACTCGATAACATACTGATCCGCAAAAAGATAAAACGGGCGCTGCCGAAGCAGCGCCCGTTTTGTGCGTGATAAATACGGCGATCGGAATTAAGACTGTGACGGCAGATCATGCCCTTGCCCCCGATCCGGATAATCCGAGAAATTCGGGGAGAGCACCGAACGGCAGATACCGTCCGACACTTCGAAAAGATCGCAGATCAGAATTCCTTTTGCGAAAAGCGCGGTGTACAAATCGTTGTAGGAGAAAAGCTCGGGGGAAAGTATTTCATGCCCGGTGCAGAGTATCAGCTTTGAAACATCGCGTGACCTGCACTGCTTTGTGAGAAAGTCTTCAAACAGTATCGGACGGCATCCGCCGCCGCGCGATATCACCGCATGACCCGCCGCGCGCCGCTCATCCGTCAGAAATACCGCTCCGGCTGTGTCGTCTCTTCCGATCAGAAGATGCGCGTATATGCCCGCACTTTCGGGAGTGACGAGCCGCACTCCGCGGAGCTTCTCAAGCTCGCATCGCCTGATTACGTCGAAGATCAGCTCAAGTTCACCGGGATGCGTGAGCGCTCCGGAGCTCATCTGCGTCTTGAACCTCTGCGCGGCTTCTTGCCGATGCTTTTGTATGTCGAAGGTACGAAATCCTTTTTCTCCGGTGTGATGTTTCTCATGGGGTACGGGTTGTCCGTGAGCTCGCAGAGCAGATCGCCCGTAAGCCACTCCACGTCGGAAAGGAGAAGCTTTTCCTCATATGAGCAGAAGGAGATCGCAACTCCGGGCATTCCGGCGCGTCCCGTTCTTCCGATGCGGTGTACATAAGTTTCCGCTTCCTGAGGAAGATCGTAGTTTATTACAAGCGGAAGCTCGTAGATGTCGATTCCGCGCGCCGCAATGTCGGTGGCGACCAAAACGCGAACGCGGTGATCCTTGAAGTTCTTGAGCGCCGCCTGACGCGACCCCTGGGATTTGTCTCCGTGGATCGACGCGGTTTTGATCCCGTCCTTTGAAAGAAGCCGCTGCAGGCGGTCCGCACCGTGCTTTGTTCTCGTGAATACAAGCACCGACGCGACGGGGCTTTTCTCGAGAATGTACTCAAGCAGATCCTTTTTGTGTTCCCGATCGACGAAATATACGAACTGGCGGATCGTATCTACGGTCGAGCCCGCGGGCGCAATGTCGATCCGGTGAGGCTCCTTCAGCATTTCGTTTGCAAGCTCGGCAATGTCCGGCGGCATGGTCGCCGAGAACATCAGCGTCTGACGGCTGTCGGGCGTTTTCTTTACAATGCGGCGTACATCGTGGATGAAGCCCATGTCAAGCATACGGTCCGCCTCGTCGAGAACGAGAACGTCTATCTTGGATATATCGACAAGCTTCTGCCCCATGAGATCCCAAAGACGACCGGGCGTGGCGATGAGGATATCGACACCCTTGGCGAGCGCGTCCTCCTGCGGCTTCTGCGACACTCCGCCGAATACAACCGCACAGCGCAGCTTGAGATGCCTGCCGTATGCGGTGAAGCTTTCGTGAATCTGGAGTGCAAGCTCGCGCGTCGGAGTTATGACGAGCGCGGATATCTTGCGCTTTTCCGCACCTGCGGGACGTTCTGCGAGACGCTGAAGTATCGGTATCGCAAACGCCGCGGTCTTGCCCGTTCCCGTCTGCGCACAGCCGAGAAGATCGCGTCCTTCCAATACAACGGGAATTGCCTCTGCCTGTATGGGGGTCGGCTCGGAGTATCCTTCTTCGCCGAGCGCGGTAAGAATCTGTTCGTTTAAGTTGAGTTCCGAAAAATCCATTAAAATGCCCTTCTTTTGTGAATCCTGCTGTCTGCCGTGCATCCTTTTCGCCGCGGCGGAAAGGATCGCGGAAAAAACGTATGATGCCGAAAAAACATCACTGTTTCCGCCGCACGAAAGTTATCCCGATTATTTTATCACATTATAAGTTACTTTGTCAACCTGAGATGTATTCGAATTGATTTTTCTTTTGTAGGTGCATCCGGTGACCTTATAATTTGAACATCCGAAGAAGTCACCGTACTGACCGGATATTTTTCGAAGTTTGCTGCCGCATATCGGACATTCGTATTGCTCACGTTTCAAATCTTCTTTGTAGAGTTCCTTCAGTTCCATGGCAAAAACGGATTCTTTTCCCTTTACCGTAACGATAAAGGCTTTCTTTTTTGCACGCGTCAGCGCAACATAAAACAGGCGGCGCTCTTCGGCATAGGGATATTGGTCGCAATTGTCAAGAAGCAGGTCAAGTATCGGGGAATCCTGTATTTTACTCGGGAAGCCCATTTTTGATTTTTTGTTGTTTATTATGAATACATAATCTGCCTGAAGTCCTTTTGACTTATGTGCCGTTAAAAAGTTCAGCGTGAGGTCGGGTCTTGGGCGATAGATGATTTTTATCAGTCCGAGCTGATTGTCATAACGGCACTCAAACAGTCCGCTTTTGTTTAATAATTCTGCATCAAAAGAATATCTTCCTATGAAAAAGACACTGCTTTTTTGAGGCAGATCATTTATTCGTTTGGCGACAAATTCTATTGCACATTGCTCATTGAAGCCGGATACTTCTCCCAAAGCAAATCCTGCATCGGCGTTCGGACTGACGATGTTCTTTCTGATCTGCATCGGATTTTTCATTATAAAATCACTGCTGATGTCAATCAATTTTTTCGGAAAGCGGTAAGTTGTTTCGATTTTACTGATTTCCGTACGCCCCCAATAATGCTCGAAATTAATAATATAGCTTATGTCGCTTCCCGCAAATCTGTAAATACTTTGCCAATCATCACCTACGCAGAATAGCTCATAATCGCTTGACTGCCTCAAACTGTTCAAAAGAAGAAAACGTGATTTTGAGATGTCCTGATATTCATCCACTATAACATATTTATACGGATTTATATATTTGCCTTCGTCTACATACTGTCTCGCTGTGTTGATCATATCGTTAAAGTCAATTTCACCGTTCTTCGCAAGATAATCATTGTATGCATTATATATCGGTTCAATAAGCAAAAGAATTATATTATTATTAGTGTTTTCTCTTTCGGCATTTAACTTACGGACGTATTCAATTGAGTATCGGTTGCTTTTTATGAGGTTTATAACGGTCTCAAACAATTCGACTACTCCCTCGAGAATATCATCTTCGCTTTGTGAAATTTGATTCCATACCTCTGCTTCGGATTTTGGTGTTATGCATACTTCGAAGTTTATAAGATTTCGGTGGAGGTTTTCAAGCAGCGTTCCTTCTGATTTTTCATAGGCAAAGCATTCTATCATTTTTGTACCGTTGCTTTGGTGAAGATTGCGTTTCCACTCTATGGAGTCAAGATAATGCTGAGATGCGGTCGTGGTGCCGTATGCCGAAAACCACGGCGGTACTTCACCGTTTCTGTTTATGCCGAAATATTCAATGTAAATATCGTAATCCGGCAGGTAAAAATCAGGGTGATACTGACCGTATATTTCTGTGCGTGTGTCGATTTTGTAAGGTTGTTCATAGATATACTGTATTCCATTTTGAGTGAGAAAATTTGCAATATCCATTTCGCCGTAGCTTTTGACTTCGTTTCCGCAGAGAGTTATCGGCGGATTGAACTTTAAGTATTCTTCGTATTCCTCCTTTGTCTTGAAATCGAATTCGGATTTCGCGGATATACGGTTGTAAACCATATACGCATTTAAAAGTTTAAGATACGATTCGGATTTCATCTCGGTAAGTATCTGTTCTTTGATAAATTTTTTTAATCGCAGCTGCGTTATTTTCGGAAATGCCGCATCAACTGCCGAGATGATATTGAGCCCTAATTTGTGAAAAGTAGATGCGGCTATGTTATATCCGGTTTCTTTTCGAATTCTTTCATTCATTTCGGATGCGGATGCATTTGTGAAAGAAAGAACTAATATGTCCTCCGGTGCGCATTGTTTTGATTTCAGAAGAAATTTTATTTTTCCTATAACTGTGGTCGTTTTTCCTGTTCCTGCGCCGGCAATGACAAGGTGATTGTGACTGTCTTTTACGATACATTCCATTTGTTGGCGGTCTAATTTCCGACCTTCGACATTGCCTATAAGATTGTAGGCGTTTTTGATCATTTCGTTTGTTACTTTGCGGTTGTGGAAAAGAATGCGCTGTTCTAAATGTTTTTTGTTTTCTGTTAATTTTGTATGTTCGTTAATCAGACCGGAGAAATGTTCGGCTTTCTTTAGATTTTTGATTTCATCGGACCTTGTTTCCTGAAGGGCTTTTGAATATATTTTTTTCCATTTTGTGTATTCGTCGGTGTCTATAAGAACATGAGCATCGCAAAACAGTCGGTCCGCAGCCTCGTTTGCAGACTTAAACCGTGCAATGGTATTGTCACATAATTCGTTTCTTGCTGCAATTTTGGCTTTACGTCGGTTGAGCAGCACTTTTATAAAATTAATCATATCATGAATTCCTTATAAAATATACAATATTAAAAAATTGATGTGCATTTTGACCGTTTTATTTATGATAGCATGTTTTTTGATATTTGTAAAGTATTGCTCAGGCGAAGATAATCAAGAAATTGCTTCAAAACACAGTATACTTGCGTTTTCATTTTTTCTTTGTTATAATATGCTTACAGACATCTCTACCGAATTCGGAGGTATGATTTCATGAAACACGGAAAAATTCTGTCCGCACTCCTGAGTGCGGCGATTCTTTTCGGAGCGGTGCTTTGGGTTCCGGTCTCGGGCGCGGACAAGGCATTGACTCTGAAAGCGGAGTCGCGGCTGACTCTCGACCGTGAGGCGGGCTGTATTCGCGGAATCTACGGCGAGGTTACGGCGGACGACCTTGCTGCGGAATTCGATGACGGCGCAGTCGTTGCCGTAGAGGATTGTGTTCTCGGCGGCAGCGATCTTGTTCCGTCCGGAGCCGTTGTACGGCAGGGCGAGGATGAGCTTCGGGTAATAATCTACGGTGATGTAAACCGCGACGGCAAGATAAATGTGCGCGACATTATTCTGCTGCTGCAGAAGGTCGCCGGATGGGATGTTTCGGTCGATGTTTCGGCAGGCGATGCCGAGGCGGACGGAAAAATCTCCTTGGCTGATGTAATAGCCGTGATCAGATGGGCTGCGGGCTGGGACGTAATACTCGGCGAGGCAGTTTATCCCGCAGTGGATTTCGAGCTCGGCGATTTTTCGGTCGTTGTGCCGTCTGAGACGGACAACTTTGAGAATGAGGCTGCGCGGCTTCTCTGCACGGCGCTTGACAGCGTCTACGGCACGACGAAGGGAAATAATCGCATAATTACCGACAAGAGCACGGCTGAATTGGAGATCATTCTCGGCGACACCTCGCGCACAAAGTCGAGAAAGGCTGCGGCGGGACTCGGGGAGTTCGATTGGGTTTATGATGTGCAGACGAAAAAGAGCATCGTTATCAATGCCGGAGACAGTGCCGGACTTTATGAGGCGGTGAGCGCGTTTCTGTGGGACAGCTTCGGTTATGTGAACAAGTACAACCGACTCGGCTCATATGTTAAGTGGACCGGCAGTGAATACGTGACGGTCGAGGCGACGAAAAACGTAACTTCGGGAACGCGCCGTCTTTATTCGCATAAGACTGTGTGCGAGGAGCTGACGCTTGACGGCATCCCTGTCGAGGAGTACACTGTTTTTTCGTCAAACCCCGGTAACGGAATGGCAGCTTTTCTCGCCCGCGGTATAAAAAAGGCTTGCGGCAAGGATGTGAGTATTGCCGATTCCGCGGGATATAACGGGGGAAAAGCAATATTCGTAAAATGCGGCAGTGATGAGCACGATCCCGAGATAGGGACGAACACATTTATAATTTCAGCCGATGATGACAAAATCATCATTGATGCAATTACGGAGAACGGAATTCTCTTCGCCATCCGCACATTTGCGGCGAAATATCTCTCGGAATTCGGGGAGGCAAAGTCGGATGCGTCCATTCCCGCACGAACGCTGTACGGCGTTGATTCAAATCTGCTCGAGCTGACGGCACGTGACAGCAGCGTTTACGAGGACGGCTCGGAGTATGCACAGCTTGAGTATACCGATGCCCACGGCATGCCGGTCAAGGCGTATCTTTTGACCGTGCCGAACGGCGCGTCGCGTATAGTCATGGGTACGCCGGACGGAGATAAGGTTTCCGGCGTCAGCGCAACGGTCCGCGAGCAAATGGAGAGCGAGATCGCATCAGGCAATGATATTTTCTTCGGCATCAATGCGGACTTCTTCCATATAGAATCCGATAATTCACCGCAGGGGCTTTGCGTTAAGGACGGAAATATCCTTAAGCAGAATAACGAAAACCGCCCGTGGATCGCCGTGATGAAGGACGGAACTCTCGACTGCGGAATCGCGGGCGAGGCGAGGGCTAAGATTTCAAATATGCAGACAGGCTTCGGAGCATCGCACGTCCTGCTCCGCCGCGGCACGATTTACCAGAACGGACAGGGCACGCCGTTCGGTGAGATCCGCCACCCGAGAACCGCAATGGGCTACGATGATAACGGATGCGTGTACCTGATAGTCGTAGACGGCAGACAGCAGGAGGTGTCAAACGGCGCATCGCTGCTCGATTTGTCGCTCATGCTGAAGGAACTCGGCGCAACATATGCCGTGAATCTCGACGGCGGCGGATCGTCCACGATGATAGAGAACGCCGTCGGAGAGCTTGTTGTGAAAAACAGCCCGTCCGACGGAGCGCTTCGCAGCATATTCAACTCTGTTTTGATTACAAAATAAGCAGTGTGTTCGACTGCCTTGTGCGGAGCGGCTTTGCCTTTTGAGGCATCGCCGCTCTGCGAGGCTGACGGCGCGGTGATCGTGTGAAGATGATAAAAACATCACATTCCGCTCGCCCGATCAGCCTCCGTTTACTTGTCGGAATCATCTGACAAAAGCGTTTCAGGCGCAGCTTCGTGACAGTGTAAAACGATTCCGCAAATACTTTTCCGAAGGTAATTTCCAAGGTATCAACGCCGTAAAAGGCATCTGAATACAATTTGATTAAGAAAGGTGTGGTCTTTATGAGGATGAATCGTGTATGGAGGGTTCACGCTTCCTAACCCTCCGAATCAATTATTTGGAGGAAACCAAATGGAAAACCGAATCACCATCCGTGAAGCAGTCACGGAAAACGATGTTGCTGCCTTTTGGGAGCAGCTTCATGCCTATCACAAGCGGGACATTTTCCCCGACTCCGATGACGACGAACTTGAATACTTTCTCGGCTCCGAATATCATGACCGCATAATTGAAATTTACAGCCGCCCAAAGGATCGCTGCTTCTTCCTGTTCTTCCGGCGGGACGGACGTGATATCGGATTCGCTATGCCTGTGATCTTCACTTCCGAGGACGGCAAGTGCTTCATCATGGAATACTGCGTCTATCCGGAGTTTCGCGGGAACGGAACCGGCAGGGAATGCGCCGGAGTGCTGCTTGATTGGGCAAAAGAACGCGGCGCATTGTATGCAGAGCTTAACTGCGGCAGCAGCGAGCGGCGGCGGCATTTTTGGAAAACCGTCGGCTTTGTTGAGAACGGTGCCGATGAGTGGGGAGATGCGCTGATGATCCTGCCGCCGGCAGAAGATATTCCCATAACCGCGGAAGTCCTCGCCGATCCGGACGATTGGCAGCTAAAGAAGCTTGAAAACGGATTTTTGAAGGAGATCGGGGAACAGCCTGCAACCGAGGAAAAGCAGGAACATCTTGCCCGTGCGATCCGTGACGGGAAGATTACTTTCTTTGTTGCAAAGCGCGGCTGCCGTGCTGTGGGTATGTGCAGCGTCGTAAAATGCTTCTCCACCTTTGCATGTACCGACACGGGAGTGTTCGATGACTTTTATATTGAACCCGTGTTCCGCAGAAAAGGCATTGCCCGGATGCTGACACAAGCTGCACAAAAATGGAGCAGGGAGAACGCCCTCTCCGGTCTGGCTGTCACCTGTGCCCCGTGCGATGAGGGAATGTATCGGGCACTCGGCTTTGATACCGATTTAGGCAAAACGTTTTCTTATCTGAATTAAATCAAAATGGGGGATACCGCACAAAAGTGCGGTATCCCCCATCTCGTTTTTTACAGGCTTTCGCGGAAAGCCTCTTGCAAATCAATTGCATATCAGTCTTGAATAATATGTCCTTTCTCAGATAAAGAGCCGCCGCAGCGCTATGCCCCGGCACGCGGTCCTTTGTGAGAAGTGTGGTTACGAGTGCATCCGAATATTTATTGAACAGGCTGTCGTGTCCGACGCAAAGACCGATTACTACATTCAAATCCGTTTTTCCTGCGTTTAACTGCTTTGCCTGCAAAATCGGATTGCACATGTTCTTCCCGATTTCCTCACAGCATTCGGGAATCCCGACGGCTTTTTTCGACCGTTCCCGCTTTACAGCAAATTTCGAACACCTCAAATCCGTATTTTCATAGAATTTCGGCAAAAATCCCGGCTCCGTGCAGCAATCCCACGCAGGTTGCTATGCCGATCTTTTTGGCAAACTTCGTGATTTCTTCTGCCCGCGTCATTTTACAGAAGTTCTCGTACTCCACTCCCGCGGCGGCTATCATGATTCTTCTGTTTTCTTCGTTATCATATTCGCCGATCGCTTCCTGCTTCAATTCCCGATCCGTATTTGTTGTAAGAGAAAAGCCGGGATAGCTTTTATCCATGTGATCGCAGTTTCCCACTGCGCAATCAATACAGCTTCGCTTGATTTGTTCTGCCATAATTTTTCGGTCACTTTCTTTTTATTATTTTCCGGTGTTTTGGGATCGGGACTGCGGCTTAACGTCAAAGCCCGACCTTCGAAACGCAGTCTCAATTTTTGTCCGCGCGCGTCAGCAGCACCACCGTCTCGACGTGGGTCGGGACAATGCCGTGAATGTCGAAACAACACGGGAACAAATCCACCCCCCACAGTACACGGGAATATATCGTACCCATTTGCTATCAAATTCAATTACCCGACTGTGTTAAAAAGTCAAACAAAACAGGAGTAATTGCCGGATAAGTCAGATTGCCCGGCAAAGCATCAAACTGCCTTACTTCAGCTATCTCACTCTCCGGAATTTGCCCAAGTTTATTGATAATCGCCTTAAAGACCATACCGTTTGCACCGTGGGTCATATCTTCTGTACCAGACCAATAATCACATACGGGTGCAATTGAATACTCTATAGCTCCAGATTCCTCAAAAAGTTCTCTCTTCGCAGCTTCCAAAGGAGTCTCATTTTCTTCAATATGACCTCCCTGAGTTTCCCAAGTTAAACGTTCGTTGTGTCTGCTAAGAAGTATTTTCCCATTGTAAAAGGACAACACGACAACATATTTATATTTTTTCAGCTCTCCAATAGAGTACGTTTTAGTTATCATCTCATTACCCCTATGCCTTATTAAAGTATCGTTTAGTGAATCTTGAATACTAAAACCACAATGAGGACACACCAGGCCTGATTGAGATACTTCTCTCTTGCATCCACTGCATACAATCTCAGAAATATGCTCCTCAACTTGTCTAGAAATAATATTGGAAAAGAATATTCCGTTGCGAACACGACAGTGTATTTGGCCATCAGGATTTGATGAGGAACATGATAAACAGTCCTTCATTACGGCAATTTCTCGAAATCCCTTTATTTCTAGGCTTTTTCAGCCCCTGTTTACTTGTTCCGTGACAAGAGCACTACCGTCTCCACATGCGGTGCGCGGGGGAACATGTCCGCACATATCATGCGCCCGATCGAATACGATTTGCCGAGGCGTCCGATGTCGCGCGCGAGCGTTTCCGGATTGCATGATACATACACGATCCTGTCGGGTCGGGCTTCGAGAAGCAGTGCGGCGGTCCTGTCCGAAAGCCCGGCGCGCGGCGGATCGACCACACAGCACGACAGATCGCGCAGCCTCTCCGGATATGCTCCGGCATCTCCGCAGAGAAATTCCGCATTGCCGATGCCGTTTTCAGCTGCGTTTTTCGCGGCGGACGCGACGGCGCTTTCGTTTATTTCGATTCCCGTGACGCTGCATTCCGGGAAGGCTTTTCCGAGCATGAGGGCGAACATGCCGCCTCCGCAGTACAGATCGGCGATGCGCGCACCCGGCGCGGGAGCGGCGAATTCGCATACAACACGGCACAGCTCGGCGCAACCTTCGTTATTTACCTGGAAGAAAGACGCCGGAGATACGGAGAATGTTATGCCGCGCACGGTGATCGCAAGCTCGCGAACTCCCCGTATGTGCGTGAATACCGCGCCGGGCAGGGAAGGCTCGCGGTCCGCGGCATATACGGATATGACTTCGGGAAAGCTGTCGGAAAGAGATGCGGCGAGCCCTTCGATCCTGTCGGGCTCGGCGCTTGCGCCTGCCGCACATAGCATTACCGCGCCGCCGTCTCCGCAGCGGAGAAAGAGTGATGGGAGTGCGAGTGAACTCTCGGCAAAGTACGACGCGCAGAAAGTTCGCAGTCGGTCGAATATTTCGGGGATTATCGCACACCGACCGCTTTCGGGATATACCGGGCGATGGCTTTTCCCGGCGAAATATGCGAGAGAATTTCCCGAAGCGTGGAATACGGCTTTGTTGCGGTACGCATCGGGGGAGGTCGGGATTATCTCTTCCGGATCCGCCGTGATTTTGTGCCGCCTGAAAGCCTGAACCACGGCGCGCCGCTTGATTTCAAGCTCATGCTCGCAGGTTATGTGGCGGAGCGTGCATCCTCCGCATTCTCCGAACGCATCGCAGCAGCTCGGACAGCGGTGCTCGGAGGGAGATATAAGCTCCCGCATTTCGGCGGTAAGATAATTCTTGCCGCCGCCGTTTATTTCGGCATCGCAGATATCTCCGTCTGCCGCGCCGGGAATGAAAATTACGGCGCCGCTTTTGTCGCGCGTGATCCCCGCACCGTTTATATTCATATCCGTGATGTTGTAGCGCTTCACAGCTTTCCTCCGGGAAAACGCGCCGAATGAGTCCGGCGCGTGTGATGTCATTCGGCACAGCTCTGCCGAGGGACGATTTAATAAAATTATATCCCAAAAGAAAGCGCGTGTCAATTATTTACGGAAAAAGAGCTTTACCGTACTCTGTATCGGTATTACCGATGCGGCGATGAGCACGGCAAGGGCGGCATCGCGCGAGGACAGCGGAATGCATCGTATTGCGCTTCCGCCGAACTCGACGAGCGCGAACTGCACGGCGGATGCAAGCGCCATTATTAGAACGAATGCCGGATTTTTCGATATTCCGGAGAGAAGGTTTATCCTGTCGGTGCGGACGCAGAAGCTTGTGAATATCCCCATGAATATGATTATCACGAAAAATACCGTCAGATAGTACAGATCGGAGACGTCGGGGAAAAGTGAGCGGAAGGCGGGCAGCTTCAGAAACATCAGGCATACCGCCGTCATGAACGAGGACGAGAGGAGTATCCTTGCAAGCATCGGCGGAGTGATAAGCCCCTGGGAACGCGGCACGGGAGCTTCGCGCAGGCAGCGCGGATTCGGCGCTTCACCGGCGAATGCGAGAGCGCCGAGCGTATCCATTATCATGTTGATCCAGAGCATCTGCACGACGGTTACGGGCGCGTCAATGCCGATGAACGGACCGATGAATGATACCGCCGTGGCGCATAGATTCATGATCAACTGGAATGTTATGAATTTTCTTATGCTCTTGAAGATCGTTCTTCCGAACAGAACCGCGTTTACGATGGAGCGCAGGCTCGAATCAAGGATCACGATGTCCGAAGCGGCGGAGGCGACCTCGCTTCCCGACCCCATTGCGAATCCTACATCCGCCGCGCAGAGCGACGGCGCATCGTTCACTCCGTCGCCCGTCATGCCCGTGACAAGTCCCGCGGATTTCGCAAGCTCGACAAGCCTCAGCTTGTCGGAGGGCAGAGCGCGCGATACGACGTTCAGACGCGGGATGAGCTCGGTAACCTCGCCGTCGCTCATCGCGCGGAGAACATCGCCGCTTATGCACACGCCGCCCTCGGTGAGAATCCCGCATTTTCCGGCAACGGCGGCGGCGGTCTGTGCACCGTCGCCCGTCATCATTACGACCTGTATTCCCGCCTTCTGCGCATCGCGCACGGAGCTTTGAGCGTCTTTTCTCACGCCGTCGCATATCTCCGCGATGCCGAGAAACGTAAGATCGGGGAATTCTCCTTTCACTATGTGTGCGCACATGTCCCCCGGCGCGGAGCACAGCATTATCACACGCCCGGAGGCGGAGAGGGACGATACGAGATCGCGTATGCGTGATATGTCAGCCGGAGTCATTGCCGATCTTTTGCCTCCTCGGCGTATGTTGGAAACATGACCGAGCAGTATCTCGGGCGCGCCGCGCACGACGGTGACGCTTTCTCCGCTTATGCGGATTCCGGCGGCGCTGCATCTGCGTGAGGATTCAAACGGAACCTTTGCGAAGGTTTCGGGCGGCGTCATCGAATCGGCAAAAGCGCAGAATGCCGTGTCGGTCTGATTCCTGCCGGACGAAGGGGCGGGTGAGAGAATGCACCCGAGCATCTCTCCGTCCCGGACAAACGCATTCCCGGACGGATACTCCCCGTCGGGGGTTATGATGCGCGAAAGGGACATTTTTCCTTCAGTCAGCGTGCCGGTTTTGTCGCAGAAGAGGATTCCGAGGTTTCCGCTCGTCTCTATTCCCACCATTCGTCGTACGAGCACGTTTTTCTTTATCATGCGGTTCATGTTCGAAGAGAGAACGACGGTGATCATCATCGGAAGTCCCTCGGGAACCGCGACCACGAGAACCGATATTGCGAGCGTCAGCGCCGAAAGACATTCCCCGGCGGTGAAGCGCGCGTCGGAGAGGCGCGCGAGCATGACGGAAAGCGACATTCCCGAATCGATGAAGAACGAGTTGAAAAGATACGCTCCCGCCACGAGGAAAGCCGCGATATATCCTATGAAGCTGATCTTTTTCGCAAGCTCTCCGAGCCTGTTTTTGAGCGGGCTTTCCGTTTTGTCCGATTGAACCTTCGCGGCGACGGAGCCGAAATATGTGCTTTCTCCGACCTTTATGCAAAGCATAAAGCCTTCGCCGGATATGATCCCGCAGCCGGAGAACACCTCGTCGTCCTTTTCGGGATTCCCGGTGAACGTGTCGGGCGCAAAGCTGCCCGCCCCGCGTGCGCGGGACTTCTTATCAATGTGCCTGCTTTCGCCGGTGAGCACCGACTGATCGCATTTTACCGTCCCCGCGATCATGATCCCGTCGCACGGGACGATCTCGCCGCCGCATATCTTCACGATGTCCCCGACGACGATATCACCCTGCGCGCACCGCACAAGCCTTCCTTCGCGGACGACGCCGAAATATTCTTCGCTCCGCGCGTTGAGACGCTCGAACGCGCCCGATGCGGAGTGCTCGAAAACCGCTGAAATAAACGTGGAGACGAATACCGCGGCGAGAATTCCGCCGATCTCGATCCAATTTATGTCCCGCAGATTCAGAAGAATGTTCACCGCGCACGCCGCAAGCAGGATTCTTATTATCGGATCGCCGAAATTCGAAAGAAAGCGACGCGTGAGGGAGGTGCGCCCCTTCTTTTCAAGAGTGTTTTTTCCGTATTTCAGCGCACTCCTTCGGACTTCGTCCGCGCCGAGCCCGCGCTCGATGGAGTACGTTATCACATCCCTGCGGATGCGTTCTTTTCGCTTGCCGGATATGCCAGAGGATACAAAGCATTCGTTCATGTAAAATATAAACTCCGATACGTGTTTCGTTTGTTTTCCGTCTCTAAAATATATTCCGCCGATATGCGGAATATTAATAACGCGTAAGAAACGTCCTTTTTTCGCGTCGGCTTTTATGTCAAAATAAATTGTCGGACGAAAAAAGTGACAAAATGATAAGATAATCTCCTATAAATATTCAAATTTGAATGGTAAAATTTATACATTAAATCCAATCGGAATTTAAAAATCGGAGGTAAGAGCTTTGATAGAGGTCAGACACCTGACGAAAAAGTACGGTCCGAACACGGCGGTGGACGATATCAGCTTCACCGTTGAAAAGGGACGTATCTACGGATTTCTCGGTCCGAACGGAGCGGGAAAATCAACGACAATGAATATAATATGCGGATGCCTTGCGGCGACCGACGGCGAAGTTATCGTTGACGGTCACGACATTTACGAGGAGCCTCTCGAGGCGCGGAAGCGGATAGGATATCTTCCCGAGATTCCGCCGCTCTACAACGACATGACCCCGAAGGAATACCTCAGCTTTGTGGGACGCGCAAAGAAGATTCCCTCCGCAAAGCTCTCCGAAGCCGTGGGAAACGTAATGACAAAGACCGCGCTCCACGGAGTCGCAGACAGACTTATACGCAATCTTTCAAAGGGATACCGTCAGAGAGTCGGTATCGCGCAGGCGATCCTCGGCGATCCCGAGATAATCATTCTCGACGAGCCGACCGTCGGACTTGACCCGATGCAGATAATCGAGATACGCGATCTCATCCGCGAACTCGGCAAGGATCACACGGTAATACTTTCGAGCCACGTCCTCCCCGAGATATCCGCCACCTGCGATTACGTTATCGTGATCGCTCACGGCAAGATCGTGGCTTCGGATACCATGGAAAACCTCAACCGCAGCTTCTCCGAGACCGAGGTCATAAAGCTTGAGGCGCGCGCGCCGCTTGCCGACGTGAAGGAGATCGTCTCGACCGTTCGCGGCATTGAAAACGTAAGCTTCACCGAGACCCCCTCTTCCGTAAAGTGCGACGTCGAGGTGAAATCCGGCAGCGATATCAGAGAGGATATATTCCGCGCCTTTTCTTCGGCGGGAATACCGCTTCTCAGACTTGAGTCGAACAGCCTCAGCCTTGAGGATATCTTTATAAAGCTTGTGAACGAGGAGCATATGGAGTTTTCCTCCGAAGATGCGGAGAACACCTCCGAAGGCGCGGCTTCTTCTGCGGACGGCGCACGGAGCGAGGAAGAATATTCCCCGTATTACGAGACCGCACCGAAAAGATCAAAGAAGAAAAACAGGGAAGAGACCGGGGAGTATTCCTCCCTTTTCGGAGACGGCTCCGGAGAAAAGGAGGACAAATAAATGACGGCGATATATAAACGCGAGCTGAAAAGCCTGTTCTCCGGCATGATTGCACCGGTGTTTATGGCGTTTCTGCTCCTTATGGCGGGAATATATACCTGCAGCGTGAACTTTGGAGCGGGATATCCGGAGTTTGAAAGAGTTATATCCGGAATATCGTTTATTTTCCTTATAATCGTACCGATACTGACAATGCGCTCGTTTTCCGAGGAGCGCGCGGCGAGAACGGATCAGCTTCTTTATACTCTTCCGATAAGAACCTCCGCTGTCGTCGCGGGCAAGTACCTTGCGATGGTCACGGTTCTCGGAATCTCAACGCTGATACTCTGCCTCTATCCGCTCATCCTTTCCGTGTACGGCGATGTGTATTTCGTCACCGCATATGCGTCGATATTCGCATTCTTCCTCGTCGGATGCGCCCTTATTGCGATCGGAATGTTCATATCCTCCCTCACCGAAAGCCAGGTGATCTCGGCGGTCCTCACGCTCGGCGTGTTCATACTCCTTTACCTTATGAACAATATCAGCGCGATGATCCCCGATTCGACCGCCGCATCGTTTGCGTTCTTCATTCTCCTGTGCATTGCGGCAGCGCTGCTCATCTATGTCATGACCAAGAATGCGGTAACATCCGCCGCGGTAGGCACGGTTCTCGTGGTCGCCGCAAGCATCGTTTATGTCGTGAAATCGTCTCTGTTTGAAGGCGCGTTTGAGAAAATGCTCAATTCTCTTGCGGTATTCTCAAAGACGTATTCCTTCATGTACGGCGTGTTCGACATCGGCGCGGTCGTTTATTATGTAACTGTGATCCTGCTGTTCGGTTTTCTCACCGTGCAGTCGGTGGACAAGAAGCGTTGGAACTGAGGAGGCGGTAAAATGAATGACAACAATATGAATGTGCAGAATCCGGAAAACGCAGCTCCGAAGGCGTCAAACGCGAAAAAGAAGAACCGCCGCGTCCTCAAAACGGGGTCGTATTCCGTCGCGGTGTCGGTGATCGTGATTGCGATCGTCGTGGTGATAAATCTCGTCGTTTCGGTGCTTCCGAAAAGCGCTACCGAGATCGATATGAGCGCGGAATCGGTGTTCTCGCTCGGTGACACGACGAAGGGGATCCTCGACGGAATAAAGGAAGACATCAAGCTTTACTATATCTGCGAGGAAGGTCAGGAGGACACCCGCGTAGAGAGGATCGTAAACAGCTACGGCGAGCTTTCCGACAAGATAACCGTTGTCCGTGTCGATCCCGCGATAGATCCCAATTTCGTGTCGAAGTACACGAATGAAAGCCTCGAATCAAACAGCGTTATCGCAGTGTCCGATAAGAGAAGCGCGGTCGTCGGCTACGACGATATGTACATGTACTACCTGGACGGATACGGCGATCTCAGCTACAGCGAATATCAGCAGTATGTGACGCAGTATTACTACAGCACGGGGCAGTATCCGTCAACCACCGCAGACAGGCTTTTCTACGGCGAGCGCGATATAACCTCCGCCGTTGCGAGAGCAGCCGAGGACAGCATACCGAAGATATATTATACGACCGGTCACGGGGAAACGGGTCTGTCCTCAAAGTATACCGACTACATCGAGACCGAGAACTACGAGCTTGTGTCTCTTGCGCTCGTGTCCGAGGGAGTGCCCGAGGATGCCGAGGCGGTAATAATCTATGCGCCTACACTCGATATTTCGGCGGAGGAAGCCGAAACTCTCAAGACCTATATCAAGGGAGGCGGAGATATCGTCCTCATCACCGGATATGAGGTGAATGTCGGCGCGAGCATGCCGAACCTCTCTTCCGTATGCGAAATGATGGGCATGAAGTCCGAGGACGGACTTGTGCTTGAAGGTTCGCAGAGCAATTACTACAACAATCCGCTGTACCTCTATCCCATAATCGGCTCAAACGGACCGACAAGCCCCGTATCACTTCTCGATTCCTCGAATATCGGCGTTCTCATGCCGTATTCGCACGGCATAAGTGCGATTGAGGGAGCCGAAGGAGTTACGGTGACCCCCGTCCTCTCCACCACAACATCTGCGTATATTAAAAAGACCGTCGATGAGAATACCACGGTGGCGAAGGCTGACGGCGATATCGAAGGACAGTTTATGGTAGCCGCGGCATCGACCTATTCCGACGATGCGGAAAACGCCGACGGCGGACGTATGGTCTGGTACTCGAGCATCTCCGTGATCGGCGATTCTGTGGATCAGATGACGAAGGGCAATTCGCAGCTCTTTATTGCAACGCTCCATTGGATGTCGTCAAAGACCGAGTCGATCTCGATAATCGGAAAGAACGTGTCAACCACTTTACTCACCGTTACATCGCAGACGGCTTCCGCTTGGAAATGGACTCTTTGCATCGTTGTTCCGGGTATCCTGATAGTTGCCGGATTTGCGGTATGGGGTGTCCGCCGCCGCAAGTGATCGGCAGAGCACGGATATTTTAAGGCAGCGCCACATCGGCGCAGATGCCCGAAAAAGAAACGCGGGATCGCTCACCGTATTTTTCCGGCGGGCGATCCCCGAACATTATTTGGCTGAAAGGAAATCTCCGCCGCGGCGGAGAACGCGGGTTATATCAATGGCTGTGAAAAAGAAGAAAAAGATTCTGCCGCTTATCGCCCTTGTGCTCGTGCTCGGCGTGCTTGCCGGAGCATATGTCATAATTTCCCGTATGGACCTCAATAAGGATGAGCCGCTCGAGGAAACTCCGAAGATCACCGTTATCGATAAAAACGCATCCGATGCGGTCGAGCTTGCTTATATAAAAGGAAACGATTCCGAGCTTTCCTTCACCTGCGAATCGGGAACGTGGTACTACGACGCCGACCGCGATTTTCCGCTCGATCAGACGAAGATAAGCTCGATGGTGTCCGCCGTTTCCTCCGTGGTCGCAAGCCGGGAGCTTGACGGAGACGGCGGAGAGTACGGCTTTGACGCGCCGTCGCTCACGGTGGTCGTGAAGTATTCCGACTCGACCGAATACACGGTCAAGCTCGGCAATGTGAATTCCTTCAATTCCTCCACCTATCTCATGCTTCAGAATTCGAAGGTGTATCTCTTCACGGATAAGCTGACCTCAAGCTTCAACTATACCTTCCGCGATCTCATCGTGCTCGACGAGCCCGGCGGCGACATCGACAACAACTACCTCGTTTCGATGACCGTCAGAAACGCGGACGGAGCAGAGAACACCATAACCGACGGAAACGGAATGGATGATCTTCTCTCGACTCATAACAAAACGGTTGACTGCGAGGATTGGGTGCAGTACGCCGTCACCGCCGACGAGCTTGCGGATTACGGCATCACGGATTCTTCGGCACGGCTTATGGTGAATTACAAGAGCGCGGTCGCCGCAACGGATTCCGACGGAAATGCCACGACGACGCGCGTGCCCGCATCGTATGAGGTGATGTTCGGCGGCGAGTGCGAGAAGGACGGCGAAAACGGCGAAAAGATCCCGTGCGTTTATTATACGATCACCGATTCGACGATCGTTTACCGTATGGAGAAGACCGACTGCGACAAGATAATGGCTTATCTCGAATATACTCCAGATACGACCGCATCCGATACCGAGGCAAGCCCCGATACCGAATCCGCCGCGGAATAATGTGCCTGCACTGACCGCGCCGCATGATGCGCGCACGAACGGTGCGAAAGCACACCGACGGCAAAACAGAATAACCTCACGCGTCGCCGCGCCGAAGGGGAAATTCCCGACCGCGCGGCGGCATTGTTTTTCGTTTATCGGAAAATATTCTGCATTTTGATAAAGTTTTCATTTACATTCGGACGGCGGTGTGATATAATTGATATGCCACACAAGTTAATATGATGATTTTTTAAGGCGGACGGAGTTCGTGCTTTTTGCTTTGGCAAAAACGCGTTCCCTTTTTTGACGCGGCTCTTCTGCCGATCATCAAAACTTGTGTGGCGCAAGTGGGAACTATGCGTTTTTCGGTGCGTAGTTTCGGCTGCGCACTTTTTTATTTATATTTTTATGGGGGAATGCAGAATGAAAACAGTATTCACAGAAAGCAAAAGAAGAAATATCCCGAAAAGATTCGAAGAATGTGTCCGTGAAGATGCCGTGTCGAGCAGACTGTGGTCGTGGTGCAATATTCTTGAGTTGCTTGCTTACATTTTGCCGCTTATTTTTGTCATTGTATCGGCGATCGCATTTGCATATGTTAACGCTAAATACGGAATCGGCGCGAACGTAGAGTATTCGAAAACGATATTTGGATTCAATTACGAGATTTCGGCACTGATACGTATAACATGGCGGGCGTTTTTGATATGGTTGTTGTTTCATCTTTCCGCTTTGCTTATCGGGGCTTTGGCGAGTATAGTGCAGAGCACGAGAATAAGCTCGGATCTGGCACTGTATGAGATCTCATCCGCGAATAATGCGGGGGATCGCAAAAGCGCATCGGGAACGGAAAACACGGCTGCCGCACCGCTCGGTGCGGAATCCGAGGAAGAGAATCCTCGGTTTCCGATGGACTGACAGTTTGCAAATTCGGGAGAATAATCCCGTCGTTTCCGTGCCCGCACTGCGGAAACAGAAGCAAATAACGGGTAATACCCGAAAATTCGAAAAAAAGGAGAGGCAGCTCTCCTTTTTTTGTTGATCTCACGCGCCGCCGCGCCGGAAGGGAATTTTCCCGACCGCGCGGCGGCATTGTTTTCCGTTCGCCTTTTCGCGCGCCATCTGCACAGCTTTTTGTGCCGGATTGCGTTTTTTCGTGATTTTTCACGCTGAACAATAAATATCCTTAATATTTACAAATCGTTCACACATCAAGCAATAAAGTATATTATAATTAACTCGTAAAGTATAAATAATCAAATCAAGAAAATGATTTTAAGCAGATGCGATGCGCCATGTACATACGTCCGATCGATCGGAGGTACGGCGCTGATCTTCGGTTCAGCCTTGCTGGACGGGCGCTTGGGGAGAGCGCGCAGCGCCTGCCTTTCGGGAAAATTCGGAGACAAGGAGGGAGATTGCGATGGTTCTGTAGTTAATATATCCCGCCGCGAAAGGTACGGTGAAAACGACATTATTTTAGAATTTATTTGTATAAATTTCTCAATGTTTACAGTTTGTTAACACAAAGCTTGCAATATTGCATTATAATTAATTTGCAAAGAAATAAAAACAAAAATAAGAAATATGTATTTTGCATTGGTAAAACAGAAGATTTTGCCGTTGTGAAAAATATATTTGTATGAGGTTACTCTGACAAAAGGGGGCGATTCCGTTGGCTTGGTAATCTTTTATGTTTTGCAAGCAGAACCGCGAAGAAAATCGGGATTACTAAATTTGTAGATGTTGAGAGGATAACTTTATGGGAAAAATCAGAAAAATTTTATCTTTCGGAATCGTTGCAGTAATGGTTGCTTCGTATTCTATCTTACCGTCAAATGCATACAATCTTTTCGGTAGCGGAAAACTCGCAGGTGGGATTTATAATCGTACATATTATATAGGATGCAGTTCATATAAGTATATTAATGCGTTTAATGCCGCAATTGAGGATTGGAATTGGGCACTTAATCCATATGACAATGGTAATGGTGTTGATTTTTACTTTAGAAAAGTGAGTTCTTCTGCCAGAGCAACAATTTGTTTTTGGGGCGAAACAAACCCAAATGCCAAATGGGCTGGTGAAACAAGACTATTTGATGCAAATGGTAATAATATGGTCAATAACGGCACTTTCAGATATTCGAATTGGGCTCATGCAAGTATTAGTTTTAATACAACGCAAGTTCCTGAAGATAATGCTGATAAAATGAGAAGTATTGCTGGACATGAGATAGGTCATGCTATTGGTCTTGCTCATAATCAAGCAGACAACGGAGTGCTTATGTATCAAGGATTTATTGCCAGAACCGCAATAGTTCCGACAGATGATGATATTGCAGGCGCTCGCGCAATATATGGTTAAATTTGGAGGTTAATATGAAATTCACAAAATTATTCATCTCGTTTGCTTTGATCGCAAGCGTGGCTTTGAGTGCATCTTCGTGCGCGCAGTCCGGAAAGGTGCAGAGCGAAACCGATTCTGCCGAGCCTAAACAGACGGAATCTGTAACTCTCGAACAGCAGAATTCCGGGGAAAAGCAGGAAAAACTTTATTTCCCCGAAAAAAATGACAAAACCAATAAAGCGCTCGCAGAAATGATTCCGGAACAGATGTCATCTTCGGTTGCCGAAATGATGCAGAAATCCGATATAGTCATTGTCGCCCGTGTCATCCGCGACGATGAGCAGTGGCTCAGTGAACCGAGCAAGCTTGAAAACACGCGCTCGGTCGTGACGGTTGAGGAAGTATGGAAGGGCAATGTTTCGGTCGGAGACAGCGTGAGCATTTATGAAACCGGTTGGCGTTATGATGGCTACGATTTTTCAATCGGAGGCGAGCCGATTCTCCGCAAGGATATGCATGTCATTCTTTTCCTTGATGAAGAGCATGACGGAGACCGCGGCGTACGCGGATGCTATCAGGGCAAAATCTTTTTGGATGAGAACGAAACGGCTTATCCGTTCTCCTATTACACTGTCGGTCAGGAGGGATATGGTCCGTTCACCGATATGCCTCAGCCGATGGCGCTTTCCGAGCTTAGGAATCTGCTCGGCGTAAACCGATAAGCACCGTCCGGCACCGCACTTCCCGCGATCAAGCCGCAGACGGACTTTACAGTGATTCCTTTCGGTTTATAATAAAATCGCGCCCCGAAAGCAGCTGCTTTC
>JABLTO010145830.1_pt1 | contig 132704 bp, 133 predicted proteins | sample 7160091 | NCBI WGS metagenome assembly JABLTO01 (sample SAMN14651225, study PRJNA627086) | human gut metagenome | isolation source: feces | host: Homo sapiens | reverse complement strand
TTATTATTATTATAAATATTTATTTTATCTTCGTAACTTAATTTTGACATATAAAAACCTCGTTTCCATGTCCAAGAAACGGGGTTCATATCATTAAATACTCTACAAATAGTTAGTTTTTTTTAACATGCTCTACGATAAATATTTAAAACTTGTTCCTCAAAATTAGCACGATAAAATCTTCTACTATACTTCATGTAACCAACATAACCATTATAATTAGTTACTTTTTCATTAATACGTTCACGGCTTAATAAATCATTGGCAACATCTTTTCTATCTTCATTACTTAAATATAGAAAATCCATTTCACTATAGATTCGTTTAATATCAATAGTATTATTAGACTTGTTATATTCAACATATAGGTATTCATTAATTCCATTAGAACTATTACCAGTAGCAATAAGTAAAAATGAAGAACCATCACTTCTTAACATACTTACTGTGTTATTATTATAACTACAAGGTACATTATTATCGATATATATAGGGTTTAATCCTATCATAGCTATTTCTTTATTAACCGTATAATCATATTGACAAGGAATTGTACAATTTGGATACATATCAATGTTTATTAAAGCGGTTTTAATTTGTTCATCATTTAAAACACTTAACTGGAACATTTTTTCTTCTTTTTCATCACTTAAATTGTGATGAATATTACCATAAAACTCTAAGGAATTACTAGCAGCAAAGTAATCAAAACTACATTTATTATACATCTTTTCACTGATATCCCAAGTTAAATCAATACCATAATACTTATTATCTATTTCTAAAACATTAAAGGCATGATGGTGACTTTTATTTTGATAATAGCAATTAATTCCTAAGCGATCCATCATTTCTTTATAAACAAGAGCAAACCCAGCACAAACCCCTTCATCATTAACTAATACCATTAAATTTCTTGATTTTACTTCATCAGCATATTCATTGTAATGTAATTGTATACATAATCTTTGATAAACAAAAATAGCTTTTTCTAAATCAGACCATACGGGATTTATCAAACGTTCAATCTCTTCTAAAACGTCTAAAATTTCTAACATTTCTCTTTTAGTATAATAAGTTCTTTTTTGATAATGTTCTCTAGCAAATTTTCTCTTTACGGGATTTAATCCTCCTAAAATACTAATTGTAATATTATCACTTAATAACTCTACTTTTTCTTTTGTTAAACCTTTAGTATTTTCTAATACCAAAGCAATATTTCTTCTTCTTGCAAGTTCATTATATTTATAAATAGCCTCTAAATTTAACTCAGAAGCACTAACATTAATCTTTTTCACCCTAATCCCCCACTTTTTTAGTTTCTTTTATACTTACTTTGATACTGTCAAGTTTATCTAAATAATTCTTATTTTTTAGATATTGACTACTTGATACTACTAATTCTTTTATCTTAAAGTTATCAACATTAATATCACTTACGATAGCCTGATTAATAACTAAAACCACTGTCTTTACTTTATTTAATGGCATTTTCATATTCTTAATAACAACTTGATCATAAATGTAATCTTCATCTAATTCTAAAGAAGTATTATCTAAAATAATATTTTTTACGTGTAAGAATACATCAGTACTTCTTATTTCACAATTGATTAAACTTAAATATTTTAAATTAGAACATTTGGCAATACATTCTAAATCGTAACTATCAAGGCATAAATTACAAAGAGTCAAATTTTCTAAATTAGGTAATCCTAATATTTCATCTAATTTAACATTTGCTATAGCCCCACTAATAGTAAAACGATTAATAACTAAATTTTTTATAGCAAAATAATCATTATTATAAACTCTTAAAGCTTTATTAATACTATCTGTAATCATAAACCCCTCTTCTTTCTTAGGCATATATTATATATATTTTTTTCTAAAAGTCAACGATAATTTACTAAAAGCAAAAACTAATCTAGTATTCTTACTAAATTAGTTTATATTTTTTTAATTACTCAAATATCTTTTCAAATATTTCTTTATAGTTAGAAACACCATAAATTGTTAATTTGCTTAAGACATCTTTAGGTATTTCTTCTAAGTTTTTCATATTACTATTAGGAATAAAAATAGTTTTAATTCCCTTATTATAAGCCCCAATTAATTTTTCTTTAATGCCGCCTACCTCTAATACTTCCCCATTTAAGCCAATTTCTCCTGTCATTGCTACTTCCTTAGCAACAGTTTTATTTAATAAAAGACTTAAAATACTACTAGTAATACTTACACCAGCAGAAGGTCCATCTTTAGGAGTTGCTCCTTCCAAGAAATGAATATGAATATTTCGGTTATCAAAATAATAGTCATTAACTTTAAAATAGTCTTTATTACTTCTAATATAACTGATAGCCACCTCAATTGATTCTGTAATCACATTGCCTAGGGAACCAGTCGTTATAATCTCACCCTTACCATCAAAAAGACAAGACTCAATTTCCATTACTACTCCACCCAATGGTGTATAAGCAAGAGCATTAATAACTCCAACTTTTTGGATATCTAAAAGCTTATTTTCCATAAATTTCTTCGGTCCTAGATACTTACAAATCATTTCTGAGGTTATATTAAGTTTTAACGATGAATCATCATAATCAAGGATTAACTTACGCATAATCTGTTCCAAACATCTTTTTAAATTACGAACCCCTGCCTCACTAGTATAAGAAACAATAATTTCTTTTAAGATTTCATCACTTATTTTAACATCTCGACCACTAATTAAATAATTTTTAAAAATAGTTGGTAATAAATACTTTTTAGCAATATCTACCTTTTCTTCTAAAGTATAACTAGATAGTTCAATAATTTCTAAGCGATCATATAAAGCTGGTGGAATATTTTCTATATCATTAGCAGATGCTATAAACATTACATTAGAAATATCAAATGGTTCTTCTAAGTAATTATCTGTAAATAAATGATTTTGTTCTGGGTCAATTATTTCAAGTAAAGCACTAGCAGGATCACCATTATAATTTTTTACCATCTTATCAATTTCATCAATTAAAATAACAGGATTGTTAACTTGACATTTTTTGATTGCTTGCATGATTTTACCCATATTACTACCTAAATAAGTTCTTCTGCTTCCCATAAGTTCAGTAACATCATTTAATCCACCAACACTTAATTTATAAAATTCTCGATTTAAGGCTTTGGCAATAGCAATAGAAATAGAAGTCTTACCAACACCAGGAGATCCTACTAAACAAATAATTGGGCTTTTAATATCCGGATTTCTTTTTTTTAAAGCAACATATTCTAAAATACGACTCTTTATATTTTCTAAGCCATAATGACTTTTACTTAAAGCTTTTTTCACTTTATCAATATCTAGCTCTTCTACTCCAGTTTTATTCCATGGTAAGCCTAAGATAGTATCTAAATAATTTTGAACAATAGCTCTTTCTGGATGTCCTTCTGGTAAATAATCTAACTTTTTAATTTCTAAAGCAATTTTATTTTTAGTAAGCATTGGCATTACTAAATCATCAAGCATATTAAAATAATCATCCTGAATTTTCTTATTATCTTTTTCTTCGCCTAGTTCTTTTTTGATATATTTTAATTTTTCTTTTAAGATATATTCCCTTTGATTAGATTCCATCTCTTCTCTTAAGGTATCTTCTATTTTATAATCCAGTTCACAAACTTCTATTTCTACAGAAATATCATAAATCAAATTGGTAGCTCTTTTTAAAGGGTCAAATTCATTCATATAATTTATCTTTTTTTCAAAACTTAAAGGAATAAAAGTAGCTACAATATCCGTTAATTTATTTAAATCATTAATTTGAGCAATTTGCGATAAAACACTATTAGAAATAGTATGTGAAATATTTATATATGTGGTTAAAGTTTTAATTAATTTTCTTTTTAAAGCCGTTTCTGAGACAATATCATTTTTAATATCCGTTATGTTAGAAGTAATAGCCATCACTACATTTTTATTATCTTCTAAACCTTGATATTTATCTATTCTAACCCTGTTTGTCCCAACAATAGTTAATCTAATATTTCCATTTGGTAAATCTATAATATTTTTAATAGAGCCAATAACCCCAATATTAGGTAAATCATTAATACTAGGTTCTTCTTCCAACGTATCACGTGGACAAACTAAAAGTAAATTACCATTATGATGCTTATTAGAAATCATAACTAAAATATCATCTTTTTTAGTTTCTACTTTAATCTCTTGATTAGGAAGAATGATTAAATCTTTTAGTATCATCACAGGTAGATAATTATTCATATAACCACATCCATTTATAACTAAACTCTATAGTACCAATTTAAAAGTGGTTTTACAAGGTTTTTTAACATTTTTTTACTAAAACTTTGATTTAAAAAAGCCATAGAATAAATTTAAATATTACTATGGTTTTTTAGTTAATTTATAAGACTTTCTGTTGAGATTCTTCTTGATTTAATTTAGAATCTTCATTAACATAAAATTTTTTAATATCAATACGCATATCTGTACCTAATTTTTTAGTAAGTCCAGCTACTAACATATAAGCAGTTTTATTTCTTTTCATATTTAGATATGCAGCATACAATTTACTATATTCTGGATCAGATGCTATTAATTCATCATCAAATACTAAAGTATCATTTAAATAGAAAACTGGTCTATTAAGCATAAATTTCAAAATACTTTTATCCATTTCCATATCTTCACTTAATTCTTTATAAAACAAATCATTAGCCATTACTGCTAATAAATTAAAATTTGGATCAGATTTTAATTGTTTTCTAACATAACGATAATATTTTGCATCTTGTTTAATTTTATCTAGTATTTCACTAACTTTTTTCATTTTTCAAATCCCCCTTAAATGCTATATTCGCATTTCTTGAAACGTACATTACCGCATAATTTCCTTATTGTCAACTTTTTTGCAAAAAATATTTAAAATTAAAATTAAGTAAATTATATAGATACATATACTACTGCTTGTTAAAAAAATTTTAACTACTATTTCACATAAAATTCATAGTAAAAATAAATCTTTTATGGTAAAATTTAATTATGGAGGTTAGATATTTATGAAATTAAATATTAGAGGAAAAAATTTGAGTGTTACACCCGCAATCAAGGAGTATATCGAAAAGAAACTAAATAAGTTAGATAAATACTTTAAAGACGGTGATAATACTACTTCCAATGTTATTATCAAGACAAGAGCTAATAAAGATGTCATCGAAGTAACAATTTTAAAAGATTCAACTGTAATTAGAGCTGAAGTCATGGACGATGATTTATATACGGCAATTGACTTGGTAGTAGAAAAACTAGAAAGGCAAATAAGGAAAAACAAAGAAAAATACAATACAATAAGAGCTAAGAAAAACCATGATTTAGAAAGTATTTTCGAAGATTTTGCTGGCGATAAAGAAGAAAATGAGCCAACTGTTGTAAAAAGGAAAACTATTGATACTTCTAAACCTATGGATATTAATGAAGCAATCTTACAAATGGAATTTGTTTCTCACGACTTCTTTATTTTTAAAGACAGTAAAACAAAACAAATATGTGTTTTATATAAAAGATGTGACGGTAACTACGGCATTATCGAAGTTAAATAGTTTAACTAAAAAGACAATTAATATATAGATTTTTAAAAGAGTGATTACATCACTCTTTTTGTTTATTTATAAAGCTTACGTTTACTATTATTTTTTGCTTCTTCTAAATGTTTTTCATATGCTGATAATGGACTAATTGTTGGAATGCCACTTTTAGTAATGGTTGAAAAAGCATCACCAGAAAATTGATTAAAATCAAGTAAATTTTTAGCACAGAAATCAACACAGTATCCCTCAAAATGTGCTAAACAATATTTAATGCTTTGTCTTTGTTCTGGTGTTGCCTCATGATTTTCTAGTATCATTAAATACTTAGGAGAATCCGTACTAAATTCATCATTTCTAGTAGGCGAATTTAATATAACCGTAAACCCTAACATATTAAAAATTAAGGCTATATTATAAGGACTAACATCCTTACTATCTAAATGCTTACTAAATTCATTAAAAGGATACAAAGTATTAGCAATTTCTAATAAAAATACACGATGTCTTATATCTTTAAATACATCACCATTTTTATAAATATTGCCCATCTTATCTATTACAAATACTTTTGCACTTACAAACTCATTATTATTATCTAAATTTACTACTTCCATAAACTACTCACTTTCACTACAATATACTTTGATTATATAAATAATTTCTTAAAATTACTATAGCTTTTTTAAGATATTTATGAAAAATAAATAAAAATTTCGATAATTAGAAGAAAATGCTAATATTTTATGATATTATTAATTACGGAGATGGTATTATGCAAAAGAAAAAAAATATAATTTTAGGAGTATTAGTATGTATCTTAATCATACTAGTATGTATTCTTCTATTCATTTTAGGAAGAAAGAAAGACTACCAAAGCATCTTAAATATTGGACTTTCTGAAGTTAAAGAAAAAATAGATAATAAAGACACTTTTGTCTTGGTAATTACTCAAACTGGTTGTTCCCATTGTACAGCTTACTTACCTGTTTTAGAAGAAATTGGTAATGAATATAAATTAAACTTTTATGATATAAATATTACTAATTTAAGTGATGATGAAAAAACAGAATTTAATAAACTAGTTCGTTTTAATGGAACTCCTACAACGATTTTTTTTACTGATGGCGAAGAAAAATCAACAACAACCCGCCTAGTCGGTGAAAAAACTAAAGATAAAATTATTAATCGCTTAAAGAGTGAGGGTTATATCAATGAATAGAATTTTAGAATTTGGAAAAGGCTTACTAGGTTTATTTCTTTTTTATTTTTTACAAATTGGTTTTCAACTTTTATTTTACAATATTTTAATTAAAGATAATTTTCTAATTAATAATATACTTTATATTATAATGGAACTTATTCTAGTAATAGTACTAAGTTTAATGAATTATAAAAAGCTAAAAAATGACTATGCTAAATTTAATGAAAATCATAAAAAATATTTAAAATATGGTCTTAAATTGTGGCTTATTGGGCTTGGAATTATGATGCTTAGTAATGCTATTATTTATAATATCGTTGGAAATATTGGAAATAATGAAGAAATAAATCGTCAGATGATTACTAAATACCCTATTTATATGATTATATCAACTATGATGTTTGCTCCCTTTATTGAAGAATTAACCTTCCGTGGTAATTTTAAAGATGCCTTTAAAAACAAAAATATATTTATTATATTTACTGCCCTCTTATTTGCTGGTGTTCATGTTTTAAATGGCATCACAAGTCCTGTTGAACTTCTTTACTTTATTCCTTACGGAGCCCTATCTTTAGCCTTTGGTAAGATTTATATGGAAACTGATAATATTTACACAACAATGGTTATCCACTCAATTCATAATAGCTTAAGTATTATTTTAATGGTACTTACTAGTGTTATCTAATAGGAATATTTATGAAAAAAGAAAAAGAAAAAAAGAAAAAAATAAAGTTAGATAGTAAAGAAACTCTAAATATAACTTCTAACAAAGATAATCTAGAAGAAGCTACTACCCATGAAGAATTTAGTGATGTTAATTCCCATCACCATTTCAAATTATTAAAAAAATTACTAATTATTATTATTTGCTTAGTAATTTTTATTCGCTTTTATGGGGTATCCCAGATCGTAACTAAAGAATATAGCATTATTGATAATAATATTCCTACTGGCTTTGATGGCATGAAAATAGTCCAAATAAGTGATATTCATTATGGTACTACTATTAATGAAACTAGCCTTAAAAAAATAGTTAATAAAGTTAATGAATTAAAACCTGATATCATAGTTTTTACTGGTGATTTAGTTGATAAAAGTATTAATCCTACTGATAAAATAAAAGCTGAAATAACCGTTAATTTAAGTAAAATAGAAGCTAACATTGGCAAATTTGCTATATTAAGTGATGAAGATAGTAAAAATTCTTATTCCAGTGATTTAATAACTAACAGTGGCTTTACTCTTTTAAATAATGAATCTAAATTAATTTATAATAACGATATCGACCCTATTGAATTAGTAGGAATTACTTCCTTGCCAAGTACAATAAAAACATCTGCTAACTATAAAATAGCCTTAATTCATAAACCAGATGATGCAGATAATATAATTAATGATAACTATAATATTATAATGTCAGGACACTCTCACGGTGGTATCATTAAACTTCCTTACATAGGTGGCTTAATAAATATCAAAGGAGCTAAAAAATATCATAATGATTACTATAATCTTGGTAATACCAAACTTTATATCTCATCAGGACTAGGAACTAGTAATATAAACTTTAGAATGTTTAACCAACCCTCAATTAATTTATATCGCTTCTATAAAGAATAGTTAAAAAGACCTTACGGTCTTTTTTTAAACACATTCTACATAAGTATCAGATAAACATCTTAAACAACATAGACAACTTAAATTCATAGTGAAGAAAGAATTAGTAGCAACATAAGGATATAAACTAGTAGTATCTGGATTATCTTGTAAGACTCTAAATGTTGCACAATTATTTTCGACTTTTTCAACGCGGAAAACTGAAGAACAAGTAACTCCTGTAGTAGAGCAAGCTGCTGTTACATCTTTAGTAGTAGGCATACTCCAAGGAACCGAATTGCCACAATTTGTATAAAGCATAACTGGACGGGTATTACATACTAAACAAGAAGTACCTCCACCTAACATTGGACGATCGCAAGTATCAAGACATGAATCTGGACAAGCATTTTGTTGCAGAACTAAAATAACTTTTAAAATATCAGCAATAGAGTTTGGATCTTGATTATTCTTATTACACATAACATATTCCCCTTTCTTGTATTCACTAATAATTTATGATTAATTTTTTAATATGCTACCTTGCTGCTTTTATTTTTAAAGGTAATATAGTATAATTAAATGGGTGAAGAAAGATGAATGTAAATATAAATGTTTATATACAATATGCTGTAATACTTGCAGTACTTTTAATTATTGCTCTAGTAGTAATTAAATTTCATAAAAAAGACTTTGCAAAAGAAGTTAATAAGTTAGTTCAATACTTAGGAGGCAAAGATAATATAATTAATGCTGAATGTTCCATGTCACGCTTTAAAGTTATTTTAAAAGATGTTTCTAAAGTTAATAAAGATGGTATTACATCATTAGGAGCTACTGGTATTGTAGAAATTGATAACCAATTAAAAATTATCTTTGGTAAAGATGCTAAAGAGCTAAAAAAATGTATTGATGACTTACTGTAGGATTTATTCCTACTTTTTTATTTTTTAATTTCAACAACACTCTTAATATCTGAAATATCTATCTTCTTCCCATTTAAAGTTAAAATTTTATTTTGCTGTTTGCTAATAATACTATCCTCTATTGTTTCATTATTATTTAAAGTAATTAGATACTGATGATTAAATAAATACTTATCTTTATCATCTAAAATTTTATCCCAATTAAGACTACTATTTTTTCTAGAACTTATCGTTGCTTCTTGATTTACATTTAAAGTTTTATCAATTTTATTAACAAATACTTTTGGTAATCTCTCATTCATAAGAATTCCTCCTAAAATAGTTTATGTTTTAACATAATTAAAGTTTCTTTGGGTTATACTACAAATATGAAAAAGAATATAATTATTTTAATACCCATCTTTATTTTAGAATTATTAAGTATCTATTATCTTAAAAGTAATTACCAAATAAAACAGATAATTTGGTTTTTATTAGGACTCATTAGTTTATTTATTATCGTTAATCTTAAAGAAAAATGTTTAAAAAAACTTAGTATCTTTCTTTATTTTTTAAGTATTATTTTATTAATAGTAGTCCTTTTTCATCCTTATACCAATGGTTCTCGTGGCTGGTTAAAATTATATAAATTCTCTATTCAACCTTCAGAAATAACCAAATTTAGTCTAATTCTTATATCTTTCTATTTACCAAATAATACTTTTAAAAGTAAGATACTCTATCTCTTAAGTTTTCTTATTCCCAGTATTTTAACGTTCATTGAACCTGATACAGGAGCTGTAATTATCTATGGTATTATCTTTCTTTATTTTCTTCCTAAGTTCTTCTCTAAAAAAGAAATATTTATTTTCTTTATTGTCTTTATTTTTCTTATCATAAGTCTACTATATTTATATATTTATAAAAAAGATACCTTTATCGATATCTTTAATACTAGTATTTATTATCGTCTAGACCGCCTTACTTCTTTTAAAAATCAAGATAATATGCAAGTAAACAATGCTCTAATATCTCTTGCCTCAGGCAAACTTCTTTATTTTCCTGAAGCTAACAACGATTTCTTTTTTGCTTACTTACTTAGTAAAAGCTCTATTAATTTTCTTTTTATTCTTAGTTCATATTTTCTTATTTTATTAATTTTAATTTTTTATAAACAACCCTTAAGCAATCTTCTTTTTTACATATTAGCCTTTCAAATTATTGAAAATATAGGGATGAATTTAAATCTTTTACCAGTAATCGGTATTCCTCTACCCTTTTTAAGTTATGGCGGCAGTCATACCATTTCTACTTTTTTAATGTTAGGACTGGCTCTGCGTAAATTTAATAATAACCATAGTATGAATTAGAGTAAGTACCATGCATTCCTGGATAATAATTATTAAGATAATATGGATAAGGTTGATAAGGCTGATAAGTAGGTCCATTAACATATACTGGTCGTGGTCTTGTAACCCCTACTAAAGCACCGCCCGCTAATCCACCTAATAAAAAAGGAAAAACAAAACGATTTCCATTTTGATTACGATAATCATAATTATAGTTATAATACATAAAAAAACTCCTTTCTCTTTATTATATGAAAGAAGTTTTTTAAGGTCTAAATTTTTAAGAATTTTCCTACTTTTTTAACTCAAGAATCGTATTAACTTTTACTGGATTAGTAATTCCTACCCCAGTATTAGGATGAAAATGAGAATATCCCAAATCAACTAAATATAAACAAACTAAAACGATACAAACAGTTTTTTTAACGTTAATATTAATCTTTTTATATAAATTTTTTAACAACGGACAGACCATATATGTTAAAATGCAACCTCCAAAACCAAAAAGCATTAAACCTTCTAAACAAACTCGACCATGAATGTTTAAAAAGAATCCTGTATAATCCCACCATTTTAATCCTTTAAAAGTTTCTAAATACCAAGCTGTTGTATATTCTAAGATTCCACATAATAAAAATGCCATTAAAAATAATTGATAAGGATTCTTACGATACTTCTTTAATAAAACTAAAATAAAGACCGCTCCAAACCCATAAATAGGTAGCCAAGGTCCAAACATTGTTCCTTTATTAACTAGTCTTTCTTCATATATTAGACATAACATTATTTCCCAAAGCCACCCAATATTAGCAACATTAAAGAAAATTAAAATTAAATCCCAAATATCATAATCACAATTATAATCATATTTGAACCCTTTAACACTTCTTATCTCATTTATAAAATATAAATTATCTGGATATGCCAACTTAGTATTTGGACAATCTAAATATTTATCTTTAAAAATATCAGGATAATCTTTAATTAGTTTTCTTCGATATTCCAAATAAAGACTAGCCTTAACCATTTCTTTATAAGGACGAAAATAAAAAATATTACTCATACCTAAAGTTAAAGGACCTAAAATATACCAAGGAATAAAGCTTATATCTAACATAAACATTTCCCATTTATGATTATTGGTCATAGTCTTTGACATCATGAATGCTTCTTTAACTTTAATAGTTGGATTTTCTGCTAAAAGGTAAGGAACCATACTATACTCATAATGTTTAATAAATCCTCCAATAATAGTAAAATACCATAAGAAAGATCTAATCATTTTTGTTAACATTACTTCGCCAACATTAAATATACTTTTTGTATAATAAACAAATAATAACTTATTAACACTAGTATCTTGATAACTATAATGTTCTAAAAAGTAACGATTCTTACCGACATTAATTATTGTTGAGACAAAAACATAAATAAGTAAAAATGTTAAAACTGATAAAATAATAATCCAAGAAGATGGCATAATCTTTTTAAATATAAAATTATTTATCATATTTAAAAGACTTAAAGCAATCGAACCAGTCCCACTTAATTGATAAAAAAAGGAAGCAAAAACACCAACTGTGGGCTTAAATCGCATAATAGGAGCAATAACATTATCTAAATGAATTATAGTTAAAAAACGATTTACTATCTCTAAATTATTAATTTTATAACTAAAATTTAAAATAGTCGAGGTTAAAAAACAAACAATAACACTATAAAACAAATGATATTTAATTGCTTTTTTGCTATTTTTCTTTAATTTCTCATACTTCTTCATACTACTAATCTTGATATTTACTATCTACTCCAAAATATTCTTCTAAACTTAGCCAATTACCATCGTTATATAACTTTTTAGCTAATTCATAACCTACATAGCGAAGATGCCATGATTCGTATTTATAGCCGGTATAATCACTTTTTCCTTTAGGAAATCTAATAATAAACCCATAAAGATAAGCATTATTATTAACCCATTTTCCTTCATCAGTTTTAGCAAAAGAATCATTAATAGAATTTAAATCAAATGCATAAGATGACTGGTGCTCAGAATAACTCGGTCTTGCCGAATAAGTATCAGCGGCCTTTTTACCATCTCTTTTAATATAATTATTATAAATTTTATTCTGACTAACATAAGGACGATACCCACTAGCAATATAAATATTTAACCCAAGAGCCTTCGCATCAGCCTGCATATTTGAAAATGATTTATAGGCAATCTTATTAATACATTTATTACAAGTATTAGTTTTACCTTCCGGACTTTCTACTGTATCTATCGGCATATAATCACTAGGTAAACCATAAGTCTTATTAACCATCATAACATCATCAATATAAGTAACCCCATTTATTTCCGTTATTTTAAACCCCTTAGACGTAGTTCCTTTATCTATTTTCTCACCCCTAATTTTATCTAAAAGAGGATAAGCCTTAGTTAATTTAGTATCAATATCTTCTTGCTTATTATTGCTACTCTGTTCTTTTTTTTCATTACTTTTATCTTTAGGAACCTCATTATTAGCATCATTCTTCTTATTATTAGTATCAGAATTATTATTTTTACTATCATTAGTATTATTATTTACTTCTTTATTCTTTTCATCCAAAACCTTATCGTTAGCGGGGGCTTTATTATTATCATTGTTATCAGGCTCTTTAACGTTATTATTATCCAAATTTTCTTTTTTATTATCCTTATTTAACATATATTTATTAATAGTCAAAAATAAAATCGCCCCCATTAGAAAAATAACTGCGACCTTAATTATTTTTTTCTTTTTCATATACTCACTACCTTAATATTATCTTGGGTCTTTTCTAAGCAATATTGCGCGATAAATTAACAAATTCTAAAATCTCTTCTTGTTCAAAGTACACTTTATAACTATTATGTTTACTATCATCTAAATTAACCAGTTTCAAAATCATCTTTTTCTTTTCTGGTGTATTATTTATATAAATTATAAAATAATTTTTAATAAAAGTTATTTTTTTCTTAACAGCTACCGGCTCATCGTAAAGTTTACGTATCACAGTACAAGCCTCAATAATCTCCCCCAAGCTTAATGATTCACGACAATTATGATAACTAAATTCTTCATTATCTACGTTAAAATCAACCATTAACCATGAATCATTACTAGCAAGTCCTTCTTTATTAGTAGTTTTTTTCACTGTATAATTTATATTGGTATTCTTAAATTTTAATTTCATATCAACTCAAGACCTCTTTCTATGACTAGTATATCATAGTTTTTTAGATTTTAAATCCTCTTTTTGATCTTGATTGTTTTTTCTTGATTATTAAATTTTTTTAAGTTCCAATTTAGAACCATTATTTTCTTTTAAATAAGTATAATATTCTTCTAAAAGTCCATTATTTACCTCACTTAATGGTATCATATCTTTTTTTATTAATTCTTCTACACACCAATCAAAAAATGTTTCTCTATATCCAAGTAGTTTATCAAAATTATATAATTTTTGAGCTTCCTTTTTATCTAATCCTAACTTTTGTAAAATAATTAATAATTTTAAAATTGCTAAATCAAGATAACTACTATTTAAAATATTTAACTCTTTTCCAAGAGCAAATGGCAATATTATTTGATAAGCCCATTCATAGATTCTAACATTCATCTCTCCTATTTCTTTATTATAGGGAAAGTTTTCTTCATAATTTTTTCTTACCATCTTTTTATAAATAATATCTAAATCTTTTAAACTACAAACATTATTTAAACCAAATACCTTTAATGCTTCCTCTAACATTTTTATCACCAGTTATATAATATTATAAGTTAGTTGCATTATTTGTCGAAATTTGTCGAAAAAAGAAAAAAATTCTTTAAGTTATTTAAACTTAAAGAATCTAAATATTTTATTTACTGATAGTCTCTTTATATTTATCTTCTAAGGTATAAATATTAGCACAACTCATAAATACTAAAACCGTATCATGATATTTAGTAAGTGGTGTTATATCATCATTAGCAAGTAAATGACCATTAGGTATTTTATTAACCAAATCATCACTAGAAATATTTGGATAATCACTTTGTTTCTCCCTGTTACAATCGATTGGGGTTATATAAGTCTCATCAGCCATACTTAGTACTTTAATAAAATCATCTTTTAAAGCTAAAGTTCTAGAATAAGTATTAGGTTTAAAGATAGCTACTATTTTTTTAGTTGGATATTTAATACGAGCTGCTTCAATCGTCTTTAGAATCTCTGTTGGATGGTGAGCATAATCATCTATCATGATATTATCTCCTACTTTAGTTTCTTTAAAACGACGTTTAGGAGTCGTAAAGTTATTTAAAGCATCTTTAATAGTTAATAGATTAACATTATATAAAATTCCAACTAAAATACTGCATAAAGCGTTTAAAATCATATGTTTACCAACTAAAGGCATATGAAAATGTCCTAAAAAATTCTTATTATAGAAAACATCAAAATCACTACCTGCCTCATTCATAATAATATTTGTTGCATAAATATCATTATTGGTTTTAAAACCATAATGGTAAACTTTATTATTAGTTTTAAGTTTGCAAACATTTATATCATCACCGCAAGCTACAACAATTTTTGCTTTATTTACAAACTTATTAAATGTTTCAATAATATCTTCAATTCCAGAATAACACTCTGTATGTTCCAGTTCAATATTAGTAACTACTGCAAGATAAGGACTATAAGATAAGAAATGACGTTTAAATTCACATGATTCAATAACAAATAATTTATTATCCCTTTTAGCATAGCCAGAACCATCACCAATAAAATAGTTAACTCCCTTATCTTTTAAAATATCCGTAATCATAGTCGAAGTAGTTGTCTTACCATGAGTTCCTGAAATACCAATGGTCTCAAATTCCCTAGTTAACATTCCCAAAAGTTCATTATATTCTACAAACTTCAACCCAGCATTTTTTAAAAATACTAATTCTGGATGATTAAGACTAAAAGCTTTAGAATACGTTACAATCATCTCTTTATCTATCGGATGTGTTTGCTCATAATAAATAGGAATATTTCTCTTTATTAAACCTTCCTCCGTAAATGTATGATTTTTATTATCATCATAACCTGCTACTGTATGTCCTAAATCACTTAAAATTTGGGCTAAAGTAGACATACCACTTCCTTTAATACCAACACAAAAATACTTCATAAATTCTCCTCCTAATATAAAAAGATACTTGTTAAAACAAGTACCCCCAAATTAAATGCTTTTAAAAATTAAATCTTTATTAACAATATAATATTCCATTCCTGAATATACTGATAAACAAGTGGCAAGTAATACTAAACCTTTACCAACACCTATTCCAAAGAATTCAAAGGGAATATTGCTAAATAAGACTAAAGTTAAGCCAACCATCATGCAAGCCGTTTTAACTTTACCTGCTTTTGATGCTGCTACTACTTTACCCTTTGCCCCGCTAGCCATCTTTATTGCATCCACAACTGTGTCTCTTAAAATAACAACTACGGGTACAATTACTGGTAAATTATGATTATAAGCAAGAAGGATTAAAACTCCATTAACTAATACTTTATCAGCAATGGCATCCATCATTTTACCAAAATCAGTTACCATATTATATTTTCTGGCAATCTTTCCATCTAACATATCAGTTAGCGAGGCAATTACAAATAAGATACCCGCTATAATATAATTAAGTTTGATAACGATTTTACCACCTAGTAAATACTCCGGCCAACTAAAGCCAAACATATAAACAGGACAACCTAATAATAATAAAATAATTATTGATAAAAAGATACGTCCTAAAGTTAATTTATTGGGTAAATTCATAGTTATCTTCCTTCTACTTGGCTAGCCGTAGTTGTTACCATACGACCAACTGTTACTTGTTTAACTGACCAAAATATAACAAGAGCAACAAGGGCAATTACTAATATATAAAGTAGTGCAATACTTTTCTTCTTATAACGATAGCTTGTATCTGTATAAGGGCTTGCTATTCTTGATTTTAGTAATGCTTCTTCCTTATTTTTCTCCATTATTTTCTTTTCGATTTCTTCAACAGGAATTTTACTAGTTTTTTCAAACATAAATTCGTTAAATTTATCGACAGTTTTGGTTGGGTCAATTCCCAAATATTTTGCATAATCCTTGAGATAATCTTTTAACACAAAGATATCTTTAAAACAGCCCATATTACCTTCTTCAATATTATAAAGTATAGCGGGCTTAATCTTCAAATCTTCGCTTGCTTCTTCTAAGGATACACCATTTTCTTCTCTTGCACCTCTAAGCATCAGGCCTATTCCGTTCAAGATAATTCACTTCCTTTTAAAATTTAAAAAAATAACTTAGTAAGCCGTGTTCTGTACTAGCATGCTAGTGACAAATATTTATCTAATCTATACTATTATGTATAAACTTTTCTACTCCGTTTATTTCCTTTGTAGAAACTCTCCTACCAAATTTGGATTTCTTACTCGCGGGGTTTACCACGTTCCACCTACTTTATTTCTAAAGTAACTCGTCTCTTTGGCACTTTATGTCTAATATAACCATTTAACAGGTCATCTCGACGCCGTCAGTTAAAAACTGCCTAAGGTTATTAGCCTTAGCAACGAACCCTATAGCCATTTCAGGTCTATGTAAGCACGGACTTTCCTCAAGTATAATAAATATACCAGCATTTGTCTTTCTAAGTTATTTTTTAATTATTAATTATTCACTTTTACCGTAAACAATCTTTTCTAATTGACTAATTCTTCTTAGAAGGTCAACATTATTAACAGGTACTTGATTCTTACTATCTTCCTGAGCAATTGTTTCTAAGTCTTTTAATCTTCTAACCTCACTACGAAGACGACTATTTTCTTCATTTAAACTAGCAAGTTCTTTACGTAACTTTTTAATCTCTTTATCAAATGCTACATAATCTTTAATAACTATATCTAAGAATCCGTCTACTTCCTGTGGTTTAAAACCTTTTGGTTCAATAGTAAATTCCTTATTAACTATATCTTGAGTAGTTAGAACTATTTTACTGTTATTCATAATTATCCCTTCCTACAAGATTAATTATATATTATTTTTCTTTGCCTTGTCAAGACACACTGCTAGTCTTAAGTCATCTACTTCTTTAATTAACCTATTAAATAAGGCATTATTATTAATTAAATTCATTTTAATCACCTACTAAAATCATAGCATTTTCTTAATGTTTTTACACTTGATTCGACAAATATTATCATAATTTTCTAAATATTTAAATATAAGCAGACTTCCATAATTTATTTTTTATTGTTATTAAAATTGTTTAAATTTGTTCAACATAGTTTTTACTTTACTAAAAATAAACAAGCTAAAAAAACATTCTTTTTTGCAAAAATTTGTTAAAAAAAGAAGGAAATAAGCCTTAAGTTGGTAATAAGTATATATAGAAGGACTAAATTATAACCAACTTTTAGCCTTCTTAGAAAGGAAAAAAGTTTAAAAAAAGTAGGATAAAATGATATATCACATTAGTATCCCACTTAAATATTATTTTTTTATTAATTGTTTTTATTAGTTGAACCAAAGCCACCTGTACGAGTACCAGTAGCATTATCATCATTAGTAGTTAAATATTTTTGAAATATTACCTGACCAATAACATCGCCTTTATGAATAACTAAATCAGTCTCGCCAAAGTTCCAAAATTGGAAATAGAAATGGCCATCATTTGATTCATTACCATAATAATCAGCATCAATAATTCCAATAGAATTACTCATCATAAAACCTTTTTTCGGTCCACTACTTCTGTTTACTAACATAAAGAATTCATCAGGCTGGCAATACGCTTTAAGTCCCGTCGGAATAAGACTAGGTTTCATTCCTGGCTTATATGGAGGTATTACCATATCACTAGCTGCCTCAACATCATAACCAGCTGAATTAGCTGTTTTTCTTACGGGAATATGAATATCTTTATCTTCATACCCTTTTGCAATTTCAAATCCTCTTCCTTGCATTTTTAATTCTCACTTTCATATAATACGATTTTATCTTCTTTTAAACTCTTTTTAACATCAATAACTCTTTGGTTACTTGAACCACACCATTTAAGACGAGGATCATGTAAATCTTCTTTAAATTGACCATCTACTAAAACATCTAAATATTCTAGTACTTCTTTATTTTCAATAGTCTCCCAAGTAAAGCCTGTCCAAAGCCATATATTTTTATCAGGATATTTTTCTTTAAAAGCCTTACATAATTTAATAGTAGCTCCAACTGTATCTTTATATAAAGGTTCTCCTCCCAATATTGATAAACCTTTAATATAGAGAGGACTTGCTACTTCCAAAACCTTATTAATAGTTTCCTCATTAAACTCACTGCCTAAAGTAAAATCCCAAGTTTCACTATTAAAACATCCTTTACAATGAAAGGGACAGCCCTGGAAAAAGATAGAAACTCTTACTCCAGGACCATTGGATATATCCATTTTACGAATTTTATTAAATCTTGCCATTTTTACGCATCCTTATTATCAATATGTGTTACACGTTCTTTAATTTCTTGCGTACGTCCTTTATTCCAGAAGTTAGTCCCAATATAACCACAAGTACGACGGGCAACATTTAATTTATCATGGTCACGGTTACCGCAGTTTGGACAATACCATTCCAAGTTATCATCAATTAAAATTTCACCAGTATAACCACATTCATGGCAATAATCACTCTTCGTATTTAATTCAGCATACATAATATTGTTATAAATAAAGTCCATTACTTGTAAAACAATATCAAGATTATTAGATAAGTTAGGTGTTTCAATATAACTAATAGCACCTCCTGGACTAAGTTTTTGAAATTCACTCTCAAGTTTTAATTTGGTGAATGCATCAATTTCTTCAAATACTGGTACATGATATGAATTAGTAATATAGTTACGATCCGTAATACCTTTAATAACTCCAAATCTTTCTTTTAAGCATTTAGCAAATTTATAAGTTGTCGATTCAATTGGAGTACCATATACTGAATAATCAATATCCTCAGCATTTTTCCATTCATTACACTTATCAACCATTTTTTGCATTACTGATAAACCAAATTCTTTGCCTTCTGCTCCATCAGTATGACTCTTACCAGTCATATATTTAACACATTCATATAACCCAGCATATCCAAGTGAAATAGTTGAATAACCATGATGTAATAAATCATGAATAGATTCACCCTTCTTAAGTCTTGCAAGAGCACCATGTTGCCATAGTATTGGAGCAACATCTGAAGTAACCTTAGAAAGTCTCTTATGTCTAATTTGTAAAGCTCTATGGCATAATTCTAATCTTTCATCAAACAAACGCCAGAAAGTATCCATATCTTTATCACTAGATAAAGCAACATCAACTAAGTTAATAGTAACAACACCCTGATTGAAACGACCATAATATTTAGGTTTACCAGCTTCATCAACATATGGTGTTAAGAATGAACGACATCCCATGCAAGGATAGCAATTACCATTACCGTTTTTATCAATCTTAGTTTCTTTCATGATTTTTTCAGAAATATAATCAGGAACCATACGTTTAGCTGTACACTCAGCTGCCAACTTAGTTAAGTAATAGTACTTACTTGTTGGATGAATATTATCCTCCTCTAAAACATATAAAAGTTTAGGAAAAGCTGGAGTTATATAAACACCTTTTTCATTTTTCATACCTTGAATTCTTTGACGTAATACTTCTTCAATTAACAAGGCAAGTTCTTCTTTATATTCCGTTGTTTCTCCTAAATACATACATACTGATAAGAATGGAGCTTGACCATTAGTAGTAGTCATCGAATTAATTTGATATTGGAACGTTTGAACCCCATCAGTAATTTCTTTTCTTAAATCTTCGTCAACAAACTTAGCAATTTGTGCTTTGGTAAGTTTACGTTCTTTATATTTTTTCTCATAATACTGACGACTAGAACGAATAAATGGTGCTAAATGTGTAAGTGTTACCGTACAACCACCATATTGACTTGAGTTAACAGCCGTAATAATCTGGGTTGCAATAGTCATTGCTGTTAAGAAACGATGTGGTTTTTCAATCATAACTCCATTAATACTCGTACCATTTTGTAGCATATCTTCTAAATTGATTAAATCGCAATTGTGTAGGGCATTTTGAGCAAAATAATCAGCATCATGGAAATGAATAATTCCTGCATCATGAGCTGCTACAATATCCTCAGGAAGTAAAAATCTTCTAGTAATATCAGTACTTGTAATACCTGCTAAATAATCCCTTTGCGTAGTTACTATCTTCGCATTCTTATTAGAATTTTCCGTATTCCAATACTCTGATTCTCCATCAATTAATTCTTTAATAGCTAAGTCAGTCGTATTACTTCTTCTTACTAATTCTCTAGTATAACGATAAGTTATATATTTCTTAGCAAGTTCATACTTACCAATACTCATTAACTTCATTTCAATTGTATCTTGAATATCTTCAACTAGAATTCTTTTCTTCCCTAGTCTTTCGATATATTTAATTATATTTTTAATTTGAGTGCCAGATGCTTGATCTTCATCTTCAACTTCATTATTAGCTTTCATTATAGCTGCTTCTACTTTTTCTGGGCACCAATCTACCATGTGTCCATCTCTTTTAATTACTTTCATACATTTAATATCCTTTCGTAACATACCCAATATAGCATAATTGTTAAAATTATTTTGTTGCACTTGCAACATTTTGAAACTTTTGCTATATTTTTAATTGTGAGGTGTAAACATGATATCACTCTTCAAAGATATAACTCCTAATAATAAAGGCAAATTATTAAAACTTTTAGAAACATCAAACTTTACATATCAAAAAGGTGTAAACATAGCCTATCTTTTTAAAGATAAAGAAAGTATTGGTCTTGTACTAAGTGGTAGTCTTGATATTATAAGAATTGACTATAATGGTACTCGTACTATTATAGAAACAATTTATGAAGAAGAAATACTAGGTACATCCTTAACTAGTTTACTTAGTAATGACTATGAAATTATTACTAGAGAAGATACTAAAATACTTTGGTTAGATTATAATGTTATTCTAGGTATTAATGATATTAAATATACCTACTATAACCAATTTATTAAAAACTTATTAATGATAGCCTTAGAAAAAAACACTTTAAAAAATGAAAGAATTGAAATTCTAACTCAAAAAACTATTCGTAATAAATTATTAGAATACTTTCGTATTGAAGCTTTAAAAAATCGTTCTAAAATTATATATCTTAAAAGTACTTGGCAAGATTTAGCCGATTATTTAGCTATTGATAGATGTGCAATGACAAGAGAACTTAAATATTTAAAAGAAGAAGGTTTTATAAGTGTAAAGGGAAGAGTTATTACCCTACTTTATTCTTTTTAAAATATCTAGAAATTAATTTAAGAATGTACTATTATAAATATTCTTTTTAAGTAAACTAAAATTAAAAGGAAAAAGATTTTAATATTAGTAATAAAGTAACCAGTTAAGAATTTTCTAAATATATAGAAAACTTACAAAAAGCTTATAATGGCTTTTTATTTAAAAAAATAATCAGATTATATGCTATAATTTTCGATGATTTTAAATTAATAAGTACAAACGGGTTAATAAAAGATACTAAACTTATAAATGGTTTTATTTTAAGTACTTATAACAATCCAGATATTAGTATGATGATAATTGTTAATAAAGAAATTTAGTACCTACCTTTAATAACCATATATTTTTTATTTTAAACATATACTTATATAGGTGGTTCTTTTTGAAAAAAATCGATTATAAATTATTTTTCTTAAGTATTATTGCCGGTCTTTTAGGAATTATTATGATATATTCTGCTAGTAATATTTGGGCTGAATATAAGTTTAATGACCCTTTAAAGTATGTCAAACATCAAGCCTTATTTTTTATAATAGGTATTCTTATTATGATAATTCTATCTAAATTTGATTATAAAAAATACTATAAGTATGCCAATAAAATTTTACTTGTTTGCTTTATTTTACTTATTCTTGTTCTTATTCCTGGTATTGGCAAGGTTAGAAATGGTGCTAGAAGCTGGTTTGGTATAGGCTCTTTTGGTATTCAGCCTTCAGAATTTGCCAAAATTGGTTTAATAATCTTTGTTTCTAAATATTTAGCTAATAACGATTCTTCAGTAAAAGATGTAGTAAAAGGCATATTTCCTATTCTAGGAGTTATTTTTCTTTTCTTCGGTCTTATTATGTTAGAACCCGACTTTGGTCAAGGTATGGTTATTGTTCTTACGTTAATCATGATTATTTTTATATCAGGTGCTAAAATTTCTTTCTTTGTTAAATGTGGTATCCTAGGTCTATTTGGGATAGTTTGTCTTATTATCGTAGCACCCTATCGTCTTGCTAGAATTATTTCTTTTGTTAATCCTTGGGTTGACCCTTTAGGTAGTGGCTTTCAAATTATTCAGAGTTTATATGCCATTGGTCCTGGTGGTCTTTTAGGGCTTGGTTTTGGTTCTTCTATTCAAAAGCATTTTTATTTACCAGAACCCCAAACTGATTTTATTTTTTCTATTATTTCTGAAGAATTTGGCTTTTTAGGAGTCCTCGTAGTTACTAGTATTTTTATGCTTCTATTCTACTTTTCTATTAAAGTCAGTATGCAAGCTAAAAATCTTTTTGCTAAATATTTAAGTTTCGGACTTTCTTTTGGTATTTTAATTCAAGCTTTACTTAACCTCTGTGTAGTAGTTGGCTTAATTCCGGTCACTGGTGTGACTTTACCCTTCTTTAGTTATGGTGGCTCCAGTCTTTTAGTTTCCTTTGCCTCCATTGGTATTATTTTAAATATTAGTAAGAATTAACCTTTACGTAGTAATCAGTATTATCCCCGTAATAATCGTTACCATTTTTTTATTAATTGGTTACCAAACAAAATTTACTACTAAAATCAATAATCAAGCTATTAATATATTAACCAATGTTTTTCATGAAAAAAGACGTCTTTTAGACATCTTAAACTTCATTTAATTCTTTTCTAGCTTCTTTGTAATTTGGGTATCTTAAAGATACTTCATGCCAGAACTTATCACTATGATTTGCTTCTTTAAAATGACTAAGTTCATGAACAACAACATAATCAATTAACCTAATATCTTTTTTTAATAATTCACTATTTAAAGTAACTGTATTATTGCCCCTATTACAAACACCCCACCTAGTTTTCATCTTTCTTACTCTTAAGCTATACTTAGGTAAATAATTAAAATAAGGATTATATTTTTCTAATTCCTGGGTAAATACTCTTACACATTCATTAGCATAAAACTTATTTAACATCTTTTCATCTTTAACAATTATACAATCTTCTTCTATATAATACTTTCCTACATCTTTATTATAAATAATAGTATAAGGTTTTCCTAAATAATAAAAGATACTATTATTATCTAGTTCTTTTAATTTACGATTATACATTTTAATTAAAGATTTACTATTTTTACTTATAATATCTAATATTTCTTTTTCCGATACTCTTTTGTTACAAGTTACTGATAATTCTAAATTATCGGTAACTCGTATATAAAGATTTTTATTTTGCTTATGTTCGATTATAACATCGATTTTTTTATCATCAAGTACAACTTGCATTTTATAGTCCGTTAACTATTGTTTTATACTCTGTACCACGGTCTTCAAAGCACTTATATTGGTCCCAAGAAGCACAAGCTGGTGAAAGCAAAATAACATCACCCGGTAAAGCCTTACTATTTGCATACATAGTAGCATCATGTAAATTATCTACTACTTTAACAGCGATATTTAAGCTATCTGCCCATTTTTCAATACGATTCTTAGTCTGTCCATAACAAACTACTAGTTTTACATTTTTCATATAATCATTTAATGGTTCAAAAGAATGTCCTCTATCTAAACCACCCATAATTAATATAGTTGGTTTATTAAAAGCTTTTAAAGCTATAGTAGTTGAAACCGTATTAGTAGCCTTAGAATCATTATAATACTCTACATTATTTAAAGTTCTAACATATTCTAGACGATGTTCTACACCACCAAACTCTTTTAATACTTTTATAATAGCAGCATTATCAACATTATAATGTTTAACAGCACCAATTGCACAACAAGCATTTTCATAGTTATGCATTCCTTGTAATTTAATATCTTCTAACTTAATTATCTTTTCTCCAAAATAAGTTATATAATCATCATTAATACAAATATCAGTATTGCAAGAACTACTAAAATAAACCTTATGCGATTTTATATCTTTAGTTAACTCTATTTCATCATTATTATTCAAATTAAGAATAGCAATATCTTTATCAGTATGATTATTAAATATTCTCTTCTTTGTATTCTTATAATTTTCATAAGTATCTAAAAAGTCAATATGAGTCGGAGTAAGATTAGTTAAAACACTAACATTAGTCTTAAAATGATTCATATTACATAATTGTTGAATAGATATTTCTAGAAGTAAAATAGTATCACTATCTAAATCATTTAAAATACTGCAAACAGGAATACCCATATTTCCTGCCATAATTACCTTTTTACCAGCAGCCTTTAACATTTCATTAATCAAATTAGTCGTGGTAGTCTTTCCATTAGAACCAGTTACCCCAATTACTTGTAAATTTTCTGGGAAGAAGTAAGAAGCTGCTTCTACTTCGTTAATAACAGGAATGCTTAAAGAATTTGCTTTAACTATTAAGGGATTAGTATACTTAATTCCTGGATTTTTAATAACAACATTATAAGTATTATTTAGTAATTCTTCTGGTTTATCAGTTATTACTACTTTAATGCCAAGACTTTCTAATTCTTGTACTCTCGAACTTTCTTGTTCTTTAGCATCAGTTACAATAATTTCATTATCATATTTACTTAAGTATTTACTTACTTCATAACCACTTCTAGCCATTCCTAAAACAAATATTTTACTATTTTTTAATTTAATCATAATTTTTCTCTCCTTTAATTTTTGCTTTTTTTAAAATTTGATTCAAATCTTCAACATAATGTTTATTTAATCGTTTGAATACTAAACAATCATCAGTACTACTATATTCATCTAAGGTAAAATAATATTTATTAAATAACTCAATATAATTTTTTTTATTAGCATTCTTACTTATACGTAAGGCATAAGTAAAATACATACTATCTGGAAATACTACTTCAAAACGACTTTCAATATACCAAATAAATTTAGCAAGTTCTATAGCATTATCTTGATAATCAGTTAATATTTCCATACCATCATAAATACTTCTAAAAGCAACTTTTGCTGTTATTGGTTTTTCTAAAATATTTCCAGTCTCATCACTTTTAAATATTTCTAATTTATAATAGGCATTAGCATCATCACCTTGATAAAATATAACTTCATCTTTACCATAATTTCTTTTACCATAATTAGGATTTCTTTTTCTATATGTTAAATACCCTTCAGCAAGCCCACTTTCGATTTCGTCAAAATCACTAACAAAACCACACTTAGAAAATAATTTTTGAGAAGCTAAGTTATTTGGAGCAATATGAGCAACAAAATACTCCGTATTATTTAAAGACTCCCCAAAAGAATCTATAATCATTTTTAATAACTTTGTACCATTACCATTCTTTTGATAACTACTATTTAAACCAATTTTTATATCAAGTCCCATAGGAGTTAACAAAAATTCTATCGCTCCTATAGTATATCTTGTATCTCTTTCTACTATTCTAAATATCTTAACGTTTTTATTACCATAACTAAGTCCAAAATCAAATACTTTATAAAGTTCACTATCAAGTAAATAATTATTAAAGTTTTTCATTTCTATAAAATCAACTTTATTTATGGTTCTTTTATTTTCTTCAGTTTTCATAAATTATTTTTGACACTTAGGACATAGATAAGTGCTTCTTCCTCCTACTTTAATACGTATTATCTTTTCACCACAACTAGGACACGGTAAATTTTCTCTTTTATGAACACATAAATAATCTTGATAATGACCAGTTACTCCTAAACTAGAAGTATAACTTCTAATTGTTGTGCCACCCATTTCCATGGCTTTTTTAATAATACGGGCACTACTAAGAGCTATTTTTAAAGCCTCATCTCCAGTAATACTATTTGCTGGTCTAGTTGGATTTATTTTGCTAGCAAACAATACTTCATCAGCATAAATATTTCCAAGTCCGCTTATAATTGTTTGGTCAAGTAAAGCTGTTTTAATTGGTTCTTTCTTTAATTTGAATTTAGAAACTAAATACTCACTGGTAAGTTCACTACTTCCTGGTTCTTTACCTTGTTTTCTTATCTCTTCGGTATCATTTAAAGCATCCTTTGGAATAATCTTCATTCTGCCGAACTTTCTCGTATCATGATATCTAAGGTCTGTATTATCTGCAAAATGCATAATAACATGTTCATGTTTAGCCTTTTCTTCTGAAGTATTTTTAATAAAATACTTACCTTCCATACGTAAATGACTTAACATATAATAATTATTAAGTTCAAATATTAACCATTTACCTACTCTTTTTATATCTACAAATTCATTATTAATAAGACATTTCTTAAATTCTTCTACATCGCCTTCAATCATCTTATCATAATAAATATCTACACCTATTATTCTTTTATGTAAAATACTTTTCTTTAAGACATTTCTTACTGTTTCTACTTCCGCTATTTCTGGCATACTACTTCTTCTTTCTTAGGGTTTATTTTATTATTTTCTTTTAATATTGTAAATGCTTTTTTATGTTTTTTTACAATACTTTACTATTACTTAGTATCATACCAATTAGTACCTAAATCACTACTTACTTTAATTGGCACATCAAGTTTAATAGCATTTTCCATCTTATCTTTAACAATTGCTATTACTTGATCCTTTTCTTCTTTTTTAACATCAAATATTAATTCATCATGAACCTGTAATAACATTTTACTTTGAATATTATTTTCTTTAAAAGAACTATATATTTCTACCATAGCTTTTTTCATAATATCAGCACAAGTTCCTTGAATTGGGGTATTAAGAGCAATACGTTCTCCTTGTTGTCTAATCATATAATTCTTATTATTTAGTTCATCGATAGTACGTTTACGGTTGAAAAGTGTTCTAACCTCGCCTCGTTCGTAAGCTTCTTTTACGATTTCATCCATATATCTTTTAACACCTGGATATAGTTCATAATACTTTTCAATAAATTTTTTAGCTTCCTTAGCAGGTATTTCTAAGTTTTCTCCTAAACCAAAACCACTAATTCCATAAACAATACCAAAAATAACAGCTTTAGCAGTTTTACGCATTAATGGTGTTACTTCACTTTGTGGTATACCATGAATATCAGCAGCCACCTTAGTATGAATATCTTCATCATTTAAGTAGGCATTAATTAATTCTTGAGACTTACTAATATGAGCTAGAAGTCTTAATTCAATTTGAGAATAATCACAGCTTAGTAAATAATCATATTCTGGATAGAAAGCTTTCTTTATCTTTCGGCCCTCGCTATCTTTAGCAGGAATATTTTGCATATTAGGTTCAACTGATGAAAGTCTACCCGTTCTTGTTAAATTCTGTTTATAAATAGTATGAATCTTACCGTCTTCTTTAATATAAGGAATAAGTCCTTCTAAATAAGTTGTATAAAGTTTATTTAAATTTCTAAATTCTAAAATATCACTAATTACAGGACTATAATTAACTAATTTTTTTAAAGTATCAACATCAGTTTTATAACCACCTGACTTATTTTTCTTAGCATATGGTAAATTTAATTTTTCAAAAAGAATTACTCCTAATTGTTTAGGAGAAGCAATATTAAAGGTTTCTCCACATTCAAAATAGATTCTTTCTTCAATATCTTTTATTTTCTTTTCTACTTCTAAAGACATATTCTTTAAAACATCTTTATCACATTTAATACCATTAAGTTCCATATTAGCTAAAACTTTAATTAAAGGCATTTCAATATTAGTAAATAAGCTTTCCATATCTTCTAATTTAATTCTTTTTAAATAATCATCTCTAGTATCATAAATAAAACGTGCTTTAGTAACTATATCTTTAGAATTAAAACCATTCTTTAAAGAAGCATCATAAAATTCTATCTTATAATCCTTAGGTATCATTAAGTAAGCAATATCTTCCTTCGTATTTTCTTCTAATAAGTAAGAAGAAATCATCGTATCAAAAATAGTATTACTTAAAAGATCTTCACTTTTTAAAAGACAAATATTCTTTTTTAAATCATAAGTATACTTTATTTTATCTTTTAAAAATTCTAAAGTATCATTAATTAATAATTTAGGTACATAATAATTATTCTTTTTCGTAACTACACTCATTCCTATAATATTAGCATCATGATAATTTTCTTTATCACATTCTATATAGTAAGCATAAGTATCAGCATCTTCTATTTCTTTAGCATCTAAAATAGTTGTAAACTTTATTTCTTTTTGGCTACTTTTTGTACTTGTATTTTTTAATAATGAAAAGAATTCTAATTCGCTAAATATATTAACTAATTCTTCTAATTTAGGACCATTATATTTGATATTATCAAAATTAATATCAATAGGAACTTTTTTATAAATAGTAGCCATTTCTTTAGAAGTATAGGCAGACTCCTTATCATTTATTAACTTAGTTTTAACAGCACCTTTTATATCATCAATATGATTATAAATATCATCTAAATCTTCATAAGTTTTTAAAAGATTAATTGCGGTCTTATCACCGATTCCTTTTACCCCGGCAATATTATCTGATGAGTCTCCAGCTAAAGCCTTATAATCTATCATATGAATTGGAGTAAAACCCCAATCCTCTTTAAAACTTTTAGGATTATATCTTATATAATCTTTTGTTTTTAATAGTTTTACTTCGACTTCATCGGTAATTAATTGTAACAAATCTTTATCACTAGAAATAACTGTTGCATCATATTCTTTATTGTTGTTGCAGGCCTCTGCAAACGTTCCAATAATATCATCAGCTTCAAATGGCTCTAACTCATAATACTTAATTCCCATTGCTTCTAAGATTTTTCTTGCAACAGGCATTTGTAATTTTAATTCTTCAGGAGTTTCGCTTCTTCCTGCTTTATAAGTTTCATATTTTTCTTTGCGAAAGTTTTTACCAATATCAAAAGCCACCATAATATACTTTGGCTTTTCTTCATCAATTATTTTTTGCATCATATTAACAAAACCATATAATGCATTGGTAGGAAATCCTTTAGAGTTTTTCATCATATTACCACTATAGGCCGTAGCATAATATGCTCTAAACATTAAATTATTACCATCAACTAAACATACTTTTTCCATTTTAAATTTACCTTTCCTCTAATCCTTTTTAAGTATAACACGGCAAAGTCTTTTATACACTTAAAAACTGGAAAATTCTAGGATTTTTTTTGAATCAAAATAAAAAAGAACTAGTTTTCAACCTTGATTAATCCTTTTTCTAATTCTTCAATGGCTCTTCCTAGTTCTTTCTTACTCTTGTATTCATTTTCATTCATTTGAAAATGATGATTTTCCATCATTTGCTTACTACGACGTGAAGCAATGTGTACTAATTTGTACTTTGAGTCAACAATATTTAAAAGTTTATCAATAGATGGATATAACATATTTATCACTCCCTTACATAAATTATCATACTATTTTTTTTATTTTTTATCATATTTTTTCTTAAAATTTGACACTTTCTTGACACTTTTTCACTACTATTCTTAATTTTGTACAAGTAGTATTATTAAATCTATATTTAAGCCCTTAAAAAGTAGTCTAAAATGACCCTTCTTATTGGCATTACGATTCTTTTATCAGTCATATTAATATCTTTTTCTTTCTTAATAATAGCATTTATTTTTTCATAAGTATCAGTCATATCAATTATAACTATTCCTCTATCTTGATATTTATTGATAATTTCTAAAGTTAATTTACATAAAATACTTTCAAATTTCAAATTAGAATTTTTAAGCTTTAAGATATAAGCATTACCAGTATCATACACTTTCATATATCCTTTAAATTGTTCTAAATATTTATTTTCTATTATTTTATCTTTAACATTAGCAATTAAAATATAATTCATAAGTTTCCTTTCATCCAAAAAAGAAGTTATAAAAACTTCTTAAACTACTTCTGCATATACTTCATCTTTTTCTTCATCATAAATAAGATGGATTTTCATATTTAACATAGAACTGCCATCTCTTATGTCTGTAACATCACCATTAGTACTCCCAATATAACCTTTATCTACTAAGTCTTTAATTGTTACTATATAAGAATTATTTTCTTTTACTTCATTTTTAATAGTATTACCATACTTAGTGGCTTGATTAAGATAAAGTTCTAATGATTCATCATATAAAGTGTCTTTATCATTTTCAAAAGCATGACTAAGTTTAGGTACTGTAAATAATGTTACTAAACCTAAAGCAACTATTACTACTAACATATCAATAAAAGTATATCCATTTCTCTTACGCATTTTTGCCTCCACTACAATACTAATATACCACAATATATTTTAAAAGCCAAAAATAAAATTTTTAGAAGATAGTTAAATTCTTATTATTTTGAAACTTATCCATAAAATCACAAATAGTAATTGATGTTTTTTCTTGAATATTCATAGAGTTTTTATTACCATTTATAGCATTAATAAATGATAATAATTGATTTCTTATTCCTTCTCCATTTAATTGATAGAAATATCTTTTATTATTATTCATATTTTCATATCTTATTTCAAAATAATCAGGTTTCCACCAAGGAGAAGGAACAATTAAATAACCATTAGTGCCGGTTACTATTAATTCGCCTTCGGATTTAGCCCCTTCGGCCACTTTTAGCGTTGCAATAGCATTATCATATACTAAATCTAATCTAGTAAATAAGTCATTATTATCGGTAGTCATTTTTGTATAAAAATGATATTTATTGAAATTACACCCTAAGATATCAAGAATTGGTATTAAGGCTTGTGCCCCTAAGTTATTAAAACTCTGAGCTTTTTTAGTTTTAATATAATTACTCATATTAGTTATACTAGCCTCTACAGATAAAACATTACCTATTTCGCCACCCTTAATTAATAATAACAAACGAGAATAAGCCATGGCATAAGAAGTACGATTAGCATCCATTAAGACTAAATTTTTCTTTTTAGCAAGTGCAAATAATTCCTTGCATTTCTTTTTATTATTACAAATAGGTGATTCACATAATACGTGTTTTCCCGCCTTTAAACTCATCATTATCTCATCATAATGTTTATCTATTGGCAAATTAATATAAACAGCATCAACTTTACTAAGAAGATCATCTAGATTATCCGTAGTAATCTCTAATTCTTTAACAGGTGATTTTTCTTTTAAGACATTCTTAGGAGCATTAGTACAAATACCTATAATTTTTATACCATTAACATAGTTATCTTCCAAACAATATTTATTTAGAAAATCAATATCATCACCTACAACTCCCATTTTTATTTCATGTTGTTCACATCGAATTTGCGTACTTGATATTCCTTCGGTTCTGGGTAGATATACGACATTACAATATTCTTTTAAATAATCAAACTTTCCTTCCCAGTCCGACCCTAAAACAAAGGTATCTATACCATATCTTTTGATATCATCAATTTTTTGACCAATATACTCTTCTACAATTATTTCATCGGCAAGACCGGTATTGCGAACATTATTTATGCGTTCGGCCAGAGATTGACGAACATTTATTTTGCCTCTTTTCCGGTCAAAATCTTCCGAAGTAACCCCAACAATTAGGTAATCTCCTAAGGCCTTTGCTCTTTCTAGTAATCTAATATGACCATAATGTAGAAAATCATAAGTACCATATGTAATAACTTTTTTCATCAGAATATCCCCTGTTCATGCATTGTTTTAAGAGCCGCAAGTAATTTATCATAATCATTCTTAGTTAATGCTCCTATATGTCCTACTCTAAAGATTTTGTCTTTCAAATCGCCACCATTTGGGCAAACCCATATTTGATAATTATCTTTTAATACAGTAAATATTTCATAAGCATTATTTTTTAAAGGATGAAGAGCACTAACCGCATTAGAACAATTATCTGGTACAATTTCTAAAGGTAAATCTTTAATAGATTCTCGAAAATAGTTTGCCAACTCTTTAGTATTTTGAATACTTTTTGAAACCCCACCATTTTCATCTATTAAATGTAGGCGTTTATTTATTTGTCTTAATATTGAAACCGCAGGGGTAAATGGTGTTTGACCTCTTTGAGCATTTTCCAAAGCACTTTTTAAATCTAAATACATCGACTTTGATTCATTATTATATACTCTTTTAACGGCTCTATCGGCTAAGACAATAATGGAAATTCCTGGAGGACAGGCTAAGGCTTTTTGGGACCCAGTTATCATGACATCAGCATTTAATTTTTCCATATCAAATTCATCCGCTAAAAAAGCACTGATGCAATCAACTATTAATAGCATATTATTTCTTTTGCAAAAATCACTTAATAAATTTATATCGTATAACTCACCAGTTGATGTTTCATGATAATTTACTAAAGCACAAGTAAAATTAGAATTTTCATATTTTTCTAAATCTTTTTTAGTAAAACCACAACCAGTATCTAACTTCAACTCTTCATAAGCAATGCCATGTAACTGACATAATTTAACAAAACGGGTCCCAAAACTACCACCATTAATTATTAAGGCTTTATCTTTAGTATTTAAAACATTCATAACAGTTGCTTCCATCGCCGCTGTTCCAGAACCGGTTAAAAAAACGGCTTTGGCATCACTTGGAGCCTTGGCTAATTTTTTTATTAAAGCCTCATTTTCTAACATTATTTTAGAAAATTCTGGAGTTCTAAAATAAGGAACTTGTTCCGAACCAATCTCTAATATTTCCTCACTAGATTGAACTGGTCCAACTGTAAAATTCAACATAAAAATCACTCACTTCTTGTTATTTTTCTATTTTAATCTCATCAGATTCTACTTCTTTATTTTTATTTTCATCTATGCCTAATTTATTTTGGACATTCTTTTTAATTTTACGAAAATAAATACCGATAAAGGCTCCTACGGCAATTACAATTCCCGCCACTGCTTGAATAGCGTAAGTCATAACCGATGGATCAATATATGCCAAAGCAGTCTCACTTAACATTATAATAACTAGTAATGTATATACGGATAAAATTCCAATTTTATTTATTTTTTTCATTTTCTTTTTTTCTCTTTTCTATATTTTCTTTTACTATATCTATTAAATAAATGGCACCTTTTTTGGCCGAATCACCTAAATTATAGATACTATCATTTAATAAATCTTCAATTTTTTTCGAATATTCTTTTTCGTTCTTAAATAAATATTCTATCGTTGCATTTATCTTTTTTAAATCATTAACATCTAGACTTTTACCAATAATTTCTCGCGACCAAATATTTATTGGTTCTACCTTGATATCTTTATAATTAGGATTCATTATTTTCATTGGTGTATTAATAAATACTACCGGTTTTTTGGTCGTATAAGCATACTCATAACCAATACTTGACCAATCAGTAATTAACATATCAGCATTAAAAACAGTATCATTTTTAGAAAAATCAGTTTGAATTTCAATATTTTTATTATTCTTATATTTTTCTTTTAATCTATCAAATTTTTCAGCAAAATGTCTTACTTCTTGAGGATGAGGTCTAACAATAATTTTATATGTCTTATTAGTTTTTAAATTATCTATTAATTCTTCTAAACATAAATCACAAATGTTATCTTTTTGCCAAGAAGGTGCTATTAAAATGGTTTTATTTTTATTTGCTTTTTTAGTATTTTTATCCTTTTTATAATCAGCAATCATATCATCTAGTAAAGAATATCCCCAATTAAATACTTTGTTTTCCAACCCAAATTTCTTATAAGTAGCCTCGGCTTCTAATCTTTGATATTTTCCGCAAGCAAAGAATATATCATAAGCATTTATTGATTTGTAACGCTGTGTTAAATTAATACTATCAATACCATGAGGAATGAATACATAGGTTACATCTTTTCTTATATAACTTCTTTTAAGATGATAAGAATCTAAATCAGGCATAGTCATAACTACTACATCAGCATCCATTTTCATCATTAAAGTAATAAGTTTCTTTTCTTCTATATAATAAGGTTTAAGATTAGGATTACTTTCAGCCAGTTTAAATATATTATCATTATAATCACTAGTTATATAGTGAATTACTATATTTGTATGCTTAAGTAAATACTCAATAATTCCTTTAAAATATTTATAAAAGCCATTAGATTCTGAATAAAAAACTAAATGTTTATTAGCAATCTTAAAAAATCTTTTATAATCTTCTTTTTCTTTTTTTATTTGTTCTTTACTTCTTTTTTTAGTCTTATCAAGATTAGATAATTCTTTTAATTCTTTAGTTGTTTTTTCTAATTCTTCATAATTTACATATTTTTTAGGATTTATCCAAATGTTTAATAACCATTGTAAAACAACTGCAAATAAATTACTAAAAGTCCAATAAAGGGCAACACCGGCTGGGACAAAAAAACCAAGGTATAATGATAATCCTACTGATAAAATAACCATTGACCATTGATTAAGTTTTGATTGTTCTTGTTGTAAAACATTCATAAGATTTTGACACACACACATAATAAGAGCACTTAAGGCTGCAATTACAGGTATCCAAATAGCAATACCACCTTTACTTTCAGCAATCCAGCTCATATCAAATCCTAAAAAGCTTAAGTTTAAATCTTGGGCTTGTTTAACCGTTTCTTGATAATTATTTATATTAGTAAAATTAGGATATTTATCTAATTTATCAGCCTTTAAATCATTAAGAATCGTTAACTCTAGCGAAGAAGATTCAGGATTTACACTACTATCATTTTGAATAAGATCATTTTTTAAAATAGTAACTTCTTCACTGTTGATATTTAGTATATAAGTAAGGGGTTTATTAATAACTTCAACTAATCCCATTAATAAAACTATTTGAATAATAAGTGGTACTAATGAAATTAAGGCATTATATTTTTCTTTTTTATACAGTTTTGCTGTTTCATCAGCAATTTTATCATTATCACCAAAACAATCTATTTTTATTTTATTAATACTTGGTTGCATTTTAACCATTTTAATAGAATTCTTTTGGACCCAAATACTAATTGGTAATAATATTACTTTACTAAGAAATGTAAATATTATTATTGCTACTCCATAATTTTTACATAATGAGTAGCAAAAAGACATTATTGTTCCTAAAACATTTGCTATCATGATTTCACCCTGTTTATCTATTAAATTCCTTTCCTGTTTTAACTAAAGTTTTTAAATCCCAAGCCTTACCAGTTTGAGTATATTCAACCATATGGTCTTCTTTATTAAACAAATAAAACAAATATCTTCTTTCTCTTTTATCTGTTATATCCGTAAATAACTCATCAGACTTTTCGCCATTTAAAAGGTCAGCATAAGCATCATTTAAATCAGTATATGATATGGCTTTATCAGATACTTTCATCTTTTTATATTCTTCGTTTTTACCTTTAATGTAAAGGATGGGATTTTGCCGTCCTTCCGCACTTACAAGACTATAACCATGATCAGCCATAATAATGATATTAGAATTATTATAAACATTATTATCTTTTAATTTATTTAAATACTTTTCGATAATCTTTATACATCCCTCTAATTTTTGATCATAGGTTCCACCTTCATTATTAATATAATTTACATTTTCATCTAAATCAAAAGGAACATGACCACCTTCTATATGAATAAATTTAAATTGTTTTTCAGATTTTTTAACAAATTGTTTTTCTAAATAATTATTGTAATAGTTAATATCGTTTAAATCAAAAATGTCGGTATCAGCAATCTTAGTTTTATTAAAATCCATACTTTCAATATGAGAATATTTTTTTAAATAAAACGGTAAATATTTAAATAAGGAATACTTAATTTCTTGATTAGCAAATAAACGAAAATTATATTTATTGTTCATAGTTAAATTTTGTATTTTTGAAGCATTTTTACTATTATATATAATCTCAGTATCATAAATATTTACATCATATTTTTTTTCATATAATTTTTTTAATAATTCAGAATTATCTAAGGCCTGGCTATAATATTTAGCAAACTCTTCTTCATTATTGTTCCATATTCCTGATAAAATAAAGGGAATCGAATCTCTTGTAAAGGGATATGTAGACATTGTATCGGGATAATAAGTAAAATCCTTTAAAATTTTATTATATTTTTTTGCTTCTGCAATTTTATTAAACATTCTTGAATCAACGGCATCTAATAAAAATATAATAAAGTTTTCATCATCCGAATAATTCTCTAAATTTTTAGTAGTAGCCGTTACATTAATACCTTTATTTAAATTAGACGAAGTCATAGTAGTCGTTAATAAGGAAACAAACAACATTGCTCCGATAACTAAACTAACATATTTTAAACTAGTAATAGTTTTATCTAACTTTATTTTCTTTATCAGAATGCCAGTTATTACTGATACAACTATTAAAACAGCAAGAGATATAATAGAGGCTTTAGCATAATTGCTCCAAATAATAGCACCCCCATCTAATGAAGGTAACATTCCGGCAAGATAATTGCCTTCAATATAGGTTGTAATGAGTAAAACAAAACCCACAATTAAGGAATATTTAAAAATTTTATCTTTTCTTATTACTTTTTTAGTAACAAAATAAGTTAATAAATAAATAATAAAAACAACAAGTAAACAAATAACAAATAAAACTCCTATCACCGGTAATAAGGTATTTATATCAAACCATAAATCATTAGGATTATTTAAAAACATGGTAATTGGTTCATAAACAAACATCATAAAACTAATAATTAAACCAATAATAAAGGCTGGTAACATATTTTTAATAAACTTCTTCATAATATACTTCCCACTCCTACGTATAACCTAAGTATAACACAGTAAACTATGTCCGTAAACAAAAATCACCATTATAAACACCATAGGAACTTTTAAATCTAAATACCAAAGCTTAATTTTTAATTCATTTAAACAACGTGCTCTAAACTTATATAAAATAGTTTTAAACTTCAAAAAAATCCTATACTCCTTTTTCAAGATAATATAGAATTTTAATTAACATTAAACCATTTTATCTACTACCATTACTGCAGCCCCAGTCTTTCTGGCTGCCTCAATTCCGACTTCAGAATCCTCAAAGATAATCGTATCTTTAGGTAAAATATTAAACCCATTAATTGCTAAGTTAAATCCTTTGGGATCTGGTTTTGGTTTTTTGACATCCTCAGCGGTTAGAATCAAATCAAAACAATCTTTAGTTTTAGTATACTCTAATATTTCTAAAGTGTTTTTTTTAGAAGCAGTTGTTACCAACGCTGTTTTATAAGTACCATGAATTAAGTTTATAATATTAAATAAGTGACTATTTACGATTACTTTATCCAAATTTTTAGCATAAAATTGTTTTTTTAAATTATGAATATCTTCAACTTTCTTTTCATCATAATTAACTAGTTTAGGAATAAATACAGTATAATGTCTGCCATTGCAATAATTACAATAATAATCATAATCAAGATCAACATTATATTTTTTTAAAGCCTCTTTATATGCATAATAATTAACATCGTTAGTATTAAATAAAGTACCATCCATATCGAAAATTGCTAATTTCACTTTTCAAACATCTCCTCTACTTCTGCTAAAACCATAATTAAACCAGCATAGAAAATAACACAGCGTTCACCATTTTTCTCTATTTTATATGGCATTAAACGTAGCCAATGAATAATTTCGTGATAGAAGATGCTCTTTAATCCTTCTTCTTTAAATTTGTCTAATAAATATTTAGTATATTCATTATACAACTCATAATATCTTGATGATTTAGTAAATAGAAATTCAATTTTTTCATCATCATAAGATACTTGCTTAGTATTCATTAAAAATTCATAGCCACCATGAATTGATTGTAATAATTTGCCATAATCAAGATAAGGAGAATCATGTAAATTACCCGTATTGGGATCAATTATATAATAATTCTTAGAATTTTTTTTATTATTTTTTACACAAATTATATTTTCTATTGTTAAATCGCCATGAATATCTGAATAATAATCGTTTTTAAATATTTCATAAAGATGTTCATGAGTCAAATACTTTTTATAATAAGCTAAATTATGATATTTTTTACCATTTATATAAACATAATCATTTTTTAATAATGGCTTTAAATATGTACTCTTTTCAATTTTTTCAATATTTTTATCAACTTTTGTAGAAATATATTTTTCGATTGTTTCCTTATCAGCCGGACGTCTATTTAGACTATGTAAATTTTTATCAATATCAATTAATGCTGCTTTTAAAGTACTCCAAGCCTCTTTCATAGTTGAGGTATGAACATAATTAAAACAAGTTACCGCCTCTTTAACATAAGGCATATCATAACAACAAACATCATCTTTATAATACTCAAAATCAATTTTAGTTAAAGTTAACCTTTTTTCATGAGCATGAATCCATTTTACTTGATCATATAATTTACTAGCATCTTTACCAAAAGAATATTTGCGATAAAATAAATTTCCGTCTTTATTACATAACATTGTTGTAGCATTACTACCAGCCGAATAATCTTCAATAATAGCAACATCATTATTTAATTCGATATACTTTTTAAAATAGGCACTATTACCACCATTAAAGTATTGTTCCAAAAAAGCAAGTCTATCAGTCATATTTATATGTGGTAGTATTTCAATATAATGCTTTTGGAAATTTTTGTTTTTCATTTTATAAGAAATAATATACATAATCAAGGATGGTATAACACAATATAACCCCACAATAATAATGAAGTTTTGCGAATATTTTAATATCTCAAGCAATACTGATGAACATAAACCATTGGTAGATAAAAACATATTAAACATTTCATAGAATTTCATATTTATATTAAATGTGGTTAAAGATTTAGCAAGCAAGAAGCAAGATAGTATATTTAAAACCCACATTGCAATAGAATATAAGGCTAATTTTGCTCTATCTAATCGAGCAACAATATTTTCAAATGAAATAATAGAAAACCAGAAAAATTTTAAAATTTTAAGTTCTAGATTATTATTAAAAAGAGAGGCTATTTTATAAACTAAAAATTTCACTTGTTTTTTTAATAATGTTAATATGATAAATGCTCCCAAAAAAATAAACAAAAGTATAATATAAAATACAGCATCTTTAACATCATTTAAAGAAAATAACCAAAAAGCAACATATATTAAACTGGCAAATATAAAATCTAAAAATATTTCAACTACTATAGTTGCTAAAGAAAATGATGCCCCATTTTTCATTTTTTTACCATTTAAATAGCATCTAACTATATAGCCTATTTTAAACGGAAAGATTACATTTATTAGGTTTCCTATTGCTAAAGCCTGCGTTAGATTAGTATATGAAACTTTCTCATAAGGCTCAATAAACAAAGCCTGACGATAAACTTTTATTATATTGGCAATTACTATAACAATAATAGCAAGGATTAAATATATCATTTTAGCACCCTTTTAAACCCTTCTGAATCTTTAGCCTTTTCATATTCATCTGGAGTCCCAAATGGCAAATGCAAATCACAAGTAAAATTTTTAATTATCATATGATTCTTAGCCATAACATTATAGACACCACTAACAAAATATTCACTATAAGCACATTCTTTTAAATACTCCTCAGTACTTTTTTCAAAAATATTTTTGTTTCTAAAATAGTAAGCCCCACATATTGCTGATGTACTTATTGCTTGTTTTTCGACTGTTCTTGTAACATTACCAAATTCATTTAATTCTAAGAAAGAATACTTAGGATCATTTGAAGTAAATGTCAGTAAGGCGCCATCAACTCCTGTAAAATCGCCAGCCTTACAATAGTTATAAAAATCATTGCAAAGAAATAAATGATCACAATCATTAAAGACAATTGGCATATCATCATTTATATTTTCAACACCTTTTAAGCAAGTTAAAACAGCGCCGTTTAATAATTCCGGAATTACCACTATCTTCGCATCAGGAAAATATTTTTTTATAACCTTATCAATATTAAATTCTTCAATATGTTGCTTTAAAACTACAAAAGTAACATCACTAACAGGCATAAAATTAGTAATTGATATTGTTGACCAATATAAAAATGGATAACCATTAATTTCAATTAACGGTTTTGGCATTGTAAAACCATTTTTAAAAAATCTTGATCCAGCCCCACCCATAGGCATTATTAAATGTACTTTTTGCATTTTACTTCATCTCCTCTAAATCTTTTTTTACTTTTTTACTACCGTCCATCATTTTTTTACTTTGTTTTAGACGTGATACAAATCCGGTATTCCAAGACGATTTACCTTTCTTTCGATTTTTTAAATAAATTGGTAAATGATAAACGTTATAATTTTTCTTTTGGGCTAAAGCATAAACATAAATATCGATAGTAAAATCAAAAGGAAAATCTGGTAAATACTCTAAAAGATCTTTATTAAAAATTACGGGCATAGCCATTACATTTGCCATTTTCTTCTTAAATAAAATAGAATCATATACTCCCATACCGAAAGTAAAAATATATTCAATAATTTTTCTATTTTTTCTTTTTCCTTTAAGTAATAGTTTCTCGTCTTTATGCTCCTCGATATAATCAAAGAAATTTGTTAAATCTAAAGGATTATATTGCAAATCTGAATGAAGCCAGCCAACATAATCTCCGGTGGCTTGTTTTAGACCGGCAATAATGCCATAACCATAACCCTTATTTTTATCGACATAGACAGCCTTTAAATACTTATTATCAAACGGAATTTGCTTTTCAAATATTTCCCTACTATTATCTGTCGAACCATTTTCTACCAGAATAAACTCTGCTTTATATTTCTTTGGAAATTTATTAATTATATTAACTAAATCCATAAGATTTTCAGCCTCATTATAACAAGGCAAAATTATAGAATATTTCATTTTTTAACTTCCTTCTTAAAAACAATAATTTTTTGACTAAAATAATTTACAATCATAGCCGTCGCTGTTGCTATAACAAAAGATACTAACTTGTTATTTGTTAAAATATATATAATAGTATTTATACTGGTATTAACAAATATATTTAATAATTGAGCCCCAATATATTTTATTATCATAGTCTTATTTATTTTTTCTCCATTTTCAAAAGTCCAATTTTTATTAAGAAAAAAAGAATAAATAGAAGCAATACCCATTGAAATCATTTTAGATAAAGATACAGAAAGCCAGTTACTAAGTAACATATATATGCAAAAATCAATTAAAGTACTACTGGCTCCTGACAAGATAAATTTAAACTCACTTTTGTATCGTTGAACCACAATCGTTCACCTCACAATAAGAATCATTAACAGGAATGGTTACATACCAATCTAAAAAGTCTGGACTAATATGAACATAAGCGTATTTATTACTCTTGTAGTCTACATAATCAGCAACACTGGCAAGTTCTTTAGCAGTTTCTAGTTCTGGATGATTAACTGTATGCCACAATGACGCAAAGACTATAAATAGTATAGAATAATACAAATAATTTATAGAAGATTTATTTTCTTTATATAGCGATATAACCACAGCATAAAAAGCAATTAGTGCTGGTAAAGAATGGTACCATACTTGATAACTAGTACTAATCATTTCCTGATAATAGCCAATGAAATCTTCTCTTTTGAAATTAATCATAAAGTACAAGAAAAATATGGAACCTAAACAAAAGAAGACATATTTTATTTTATCTTGCTTTTCAGCATTATATATAACAATTAACCATAAAATTAAACCTACTACAGTTGCTAAATTAGCATTAGATAAACTTAAATAATTGTTGGTACCAAATATAAAGTTTATAGAACTAACAGTAAGCAAATATGAATAATACAATAATGATTTTAATTGACTCAAACCTAACGACGGGCTTGTTATTGTATCAACATCTGTAATAAATAAAATAGCATAAGATTGTAGGGCTAGCGCTAAAACCAAAATTATTATTTTGATTATTTCATCTTTTTGATAATTCTTAAGTAGATTTTGGAATGGATGCTGCCAATTTATTTTCTTTAAAATATAATAAAGTAAAGAGAAGGCTATTATAAGTCCTGAAGGACTACTTAATATACATACTACTAAGATTGGCAATATTTTATAAGATGGCAATTTATTATCTAGAATATTTAAACTTACTAAGAATAAAAGTATTCCACACCACCAGTGAATAGAAACCCCGTTATATAATAACCAAGCAAAATTAGATATTAATATTAAAGAAAGGAAAGAAATAATCATTCGAACTTTTCGAGACTTGATTATACCCTCAAACTCATTAGATACAAAGTAAGCACAAACAAATGAACTAAAGACCATTGCTAAAATTTTTTGGGTATTAGCAAGAACATAAACACTATTAAAAATTTTAGCCATCGTTACACTAACTAAGGCAAATAATCTGGATAACAGATTAAAATAACCGCCATAAGTTTTAAATAAGGAACCCAATCCTAATTCTAAATATTGATTTAAGAATATTCTTCCATCTTCAGCAAATAAATAAGGGGCTTTAACAATCCCTTTATTTAAAAATATCATGATAGCAAAACTTACTAAAAACATTATAAACATTACAAAATAGTTATTTTGAAATATTTTTTTGATATTAAAATCATTTTTCTTTTTATTAGTTTTTCTCATTTTGAAACACCTACCAAATTAATACCTACTAATAATTTTAAAGACATTTTTCTCAATATCACTACTATAAGAGTCCATAAAAGAAAATTCATCTTTAACTTTTGTAGAAATGATTCCAGATTCAACCATAGCAACATAATTTCTACACAATAAATTTTTAGTAGGCTGATATTTTAAATATTTATTTATTATTTTTAAGTCATTAAAATAAATAGTAATAATATCATATATTTTATTTAAATTTTTCTTCTTTTTTTCATCTAAAGTTTCATCATTATAAACCGGACTAACTTTGCCATTTTGCTCTTTAAAGTATTGCAATTGACCATAAGGAGCCGTTAAAAAATATTCTAAAATTAAAGAATAATGATAAATTTTTTGATATTCCGTATTATCATTTATATCAAAATAAAAATGCAAATGATTTTCTTCAGAATATTTTTTAACGCTACTAGAATTAGTTAAGTAATAACCATTTAAACCTTTATCTAACATTTTAGAAAGATTATATTGAATACTTCCAGAATACCCTAAATCAATTAAATTTAAATCAATTTTTTTATAGTTAGGTATTAATTCTTTAATATACTTTTTATAACAACTATTTTCATTTTTGATATTATTTTTAATATTTTTAAGATTGTTTTTTACAACTTTAGCAACTTTATCATAATCATCTGGTAACTTTATTGTAAAATCGTCATTTTCATAGTTAAAATGAAAATTTTTCATTAAAAAGTTTTTTAAAGTGCCACTATAATCATTTTTTAACAAATTAAATATATCTTCATCATTTTTTATAGAAGCCGTATTAGTGGCCTTTCTGGAGGCTAGAAAATAATAGTGATTTTTCTTTTCTATTTTGTTAATAGCACAATATTTATCATATAATTTAGTAAAATAATACCCTTCCCTTGCTAAAAATAATAAATTATCTTGATTACTATCGATTACAAACTTTAAAAATTCTGTAAGTACAGGAGCATGGAACATATAAACAAAATCATCAAAATCATCAATCATTAATGGACTAAATGGACTATTGAATAACTTTTTATTAAACAGTAAACCTAAATAATAAGAATCACTGCAAGTTCTTGTATCAATAAATTCTTTTAAAGATGGATAAAGACTACATTTATGTAATAATTCCTTACTTGATAATATTTTTACCGTATCAATACCAAACTCTTTTGGATAAGTAACATCAGATAAATCGTTATCACCAAGATGAATTATTTTTTGATGAGGATATTTTTCTTTAAGAAAAGGCCAGACTGATTTATCATCTTTTCTCTTGCCAATATCATTTGAAACATATAGTTGCTCATATAAACCTTTATAACCACAATTATCAAGAATTTCAGTTATTGTTTTTTTGGGAAGATACATATCACTGACAATAATTACTCTTTTATTTAACTCATGCAATTTTTTTAACAAATCAAGCATATCATTTCTTGCTATTAACATTTCTTTTTCAATATTTATTTCGGCTTTTTTTAGGGTATTAGCAGATGCTAAAGATATGTTGTTATCTTTAGCATACTGTTCATAAATCTCATCAAGATTAACATCGTGTTGATAGAAATTTCTCGCATTCCCTTCCGCTAATTTTCTTTTTTCTAAAAATTTTTCATCAGAGAAATATTCATTTAAAATTTTGAAAATATCATCCGGTTCATAAACGCATCTTGTTATTAAAGTATCAAATATATCAAAAGAAATAATATCGTACTTTTTTAAGTTAAAGAGAATATTTTCTTTACTTATCACTTCTTTATTTTGTGGTTCTTTTATGAAAATATTTTTTACTTTTTTTCGAAAATCAAGTGGTAATTTCCGGTAAAGATTTAATAAATAATTCTTCATAATGCCTCCTTACACTCTAAATATTTTATGAATAGCACTAGCATATTTTCTTTTAATAAATCTTTTTATACGAACTAAATCTCTAACTGTTTTTGATGAATTTTTAGGGGCGATAGGAACTTCTTTAATAGCATCCATAGACTCAATTACTTCCTTAGTCGGCATAATTGGTTTGCGATTATAGATCATTTCAACATTACTATCAGCAATATTTTTTCCATCAATTGTATCATTAACAAATTTTAAAAATTCATTAAAACCTCTTTCAATAGGATATTTTTGCATAAACTTATAACCAGCATTACTTAATTGTTTTTGGAGTTTTTCGTCATCCAAAATCTTTATAATAGCACTCGCCACTGCCTCAGGAGAGGTATCGGCAAGCAAAACGCCATCATCAGGAATATCATACAAATTGTTTTCACGATATAAATCTACAACTGGTAAGCCTGAGGCCATCATTTCAAAAGGAATTCTTGAAGGATTTGATGAACTCATACAAAGTCCAACTTTGCATTTATTATATAGTTCGTTGCATTTTTCAATTGGCATAATATGCAAATTTTCCATTTCAACATCAAGTTTAATATCAGCATCTGAGCCATATAAATATATTTTAACATCTGGACGTAGTTTTTTTACTAATATTAACGCTTTGATTCCAATATTACTACATCTTCTAGCCTTTTCAGGTTGAAAAATAAAACAAACGGCATTTTCCTTTTTAACATTGTCTAGTTTTTTATAAACACTAGTATCAGCACAAAAACTAAAATAATTCATTTCTTGATTAAACTCTGTATATAATTTATGGGCTAACCATTTACCAATACTAACACCGCCTAAGCCATACTTATAAGTATGTTCCATTTCTAAATAAAGACCGCCCATTGGTTCAAACCACGGTTCAAAATCTTGAATAAAATAGGCTTTTTTCTTAACATTATTATTCATATAATATAAATAATCAGGAGTTTTTATAGAATAAGTGGCAAAGGCTAAATCATACTCTTTTTGAAAAGAAATTCCCACATAAACATTGCATAGGCATTCCCCATAATAATTAATAATTCTTTGCTTCATTGATTCATTAGTATTTGCATAATCTTCTTCGACATAAATATCACATTCAAAACCTTGTCTCACTAAAAAATTAGCATTCTGAATCATTGTTCTAATACCACCAGAACCCTTAATTGGCCATGGAATTATCCACGCTATTTTTTTTGCTATCATACTACTTACCTCGTTTCTAAATTCCGCACTAGTTTCCCCAATTATACCACCATATCGAAATGATTGTTTATGAATTTGCTCACTATTTAATTGAAATTTTTTTCTAATATCACTTTGAATAGTTAAAAGTTCTCTTATTTCAACTTCGCGTGATGCTACTGTACTTGTTGATTTAGAATGTTTACGAAAATAGTTTAAACTTTTATGACAGTATGCAACCTTTCCATTACTAAGCAAAGTATAATAAATGAACCAATCACCACTTATTTTAAATTTTTTGGCTTCTTCGATGATTTCAACCTGGTTTCCTTTTTTAAAAACTACTGCAGATACATTTGGTATTGTATTACAAACAGCCAAAGCCTCTTTTATTTCTTCCTTACCGTCATTAATATAACTATGAAGCCATTTAGTTTTACTTACAGCGAGCATCCAATCTCGGCAATCATCACTTATAATCCGATTAGCCTCATCTATACGCATACTCTCAGCATATGATAAAACGACATCTTTATCTTCAAAGCCCCGCATAATATTTTCTAAAAAACGACTATTACAACTATCATCAGCCTCAGCAATCCAAACATAATCACCGGTTGCTAAAGTGAATGCTTTTTGCCATTGACTAAATACAGATCCACTGTTTTTTTCATTTTTTACAAATTTAATAGCAATTTCGGGATGTTTTTTTATTATTTCTTCTATTTTTGCTACTGAATTATCCGTTGATTTATCATCTAAAATTATTAATTCATAAATTGGATAAGTTTGGAAAAGAATTGAATCAATTCTTTCTTCAATGTATTTTTCATAATTATAATTTGGTATTATTGCAGATACTTTTTTATATTGATCATTGTATTCATGAAATTTACTACCATTTTTATATATAGTTACATGTCTATTATTTTTGACATTTTTATATTTTTCATATACACTATTTGGTGTTACTTTTAATAACATTTTTTTTACTTCATTTTTCATTTTATTTAATACCCCACACCTGTTCTAAAAAATTTAATCTATCTTGCATATTTTTTTGTTGCTCTGTACTTATATTATCATTATTTTCTAAGTAAGAATATATTTTTTTTATTTCTAGTAAATGTTTTTTTCTATTCATAGTAGAACTTATATTATTGCCATGTAAGCGATAGTAGTTTAAGGTTTTCTTGTTATAAGCAATCTTACCTCTTTTTAAGGCATTAAGATAAAAATACCAATCGCCACATTGTTTAAAAGTTTTAGATATATTCAATATCTCCTCATAATCATCTTTTCTTATTATTGTTCCCGAAACATTTGGAATAGTGCAATTAAGATAAGCATAATTGGTTATTTCCTTTTGTCCATCATTAACATAATTTTTTTGCCAATGACCAGTTTTTAATAAATCTATCTGATCTATTAACGAACTTTTAACAATAATTCCTTCACTATCTATAAAGCCAGTATCAGTATAACTAAGGACAATATTTTCATTTTTATTTATGGGTTTAATTGCTTCCTTTAGAAAGTCCTTTTTACAATAATCATCAGCCTCACAAATCCAAACATAATCACCACTTGCCAATTTAAATCCTTTTTGCCACTGACTAAAAGCATTACCGCTATTTTTTTCATTAGGAACCACTTTAACATTAATATATTTATTGATATTAGAAACTATTTTATTAATAACTTCCAAAGAATTATCACTTGAACAGTCATCCAAAATAATAAGTTCATAAATTGGATAATCCTGATTTAAAATACTATATACTCGTTCATATAAAAATCTAGCATAATTATAATTAGGAATAACAACCGATATCTTTATATTGGTTTTGGCATAACTATTCTGTTTTATCGCACACTTCTTAAGATCATCTAAAGAAATATCAGGAATTATGTTCTTTTGCTTTATATGTTTAACATCTCGTAATAAATGATATAAACTTATCCAAAGATTATCTAAAATAAACAGTCTCTTTACATTTAAATTTACTAAATTAGAATAATAAATTTTATTAATTCTTGATTCTTGATTTAAGAATTTTTGATATAGTTTATTATTTTTCACATTATATTCATTAATTAAACTAAAATATTTCTTTAAAACTTTATATCTAGAAAAAAACTTCTTCTCTTTAGGAATTACATACAATAATAATACTACTAGTTGATTAAAAACAATCGCATCTTTTAATGATTCATAATCTTTATTATCTTTAATTCTTTCTAAAGTAGTTTTAACTCCATAAAATATATCAAATCTTTTATCACTAAAGCCACTATTTTGAATAGAGCCACCTCTTTGAACATAATAATAATAAGTATTAGCATAACTAATTTTTTTAGCCTCAACTATAGTAGGAATAACAACGGCTATATCTTCATTTACTTTTCCTTCTGCAAATTTATACTTGCTAATTAATTCTTTTTTAAATAACTTATTACAAGCACTAGCGGCCAGCCCATTATTTACTACGTTATAAACATTAAATTTATCACTATTACAACATTTAGAAATAACTTCTGTATTAGTTTCTTCATCTACAATTTTCATATCACAAATAGCAATATCGGCTTTATTTTCTATAATGGCTTGCATTAATTTTTCGTAATAATCCAAATCAACGTAATCATCAGAATCAATATAACCAATATAATCACCCGTAGCATTTTCTAAACCCACATTTCGAGAATAGGAAAGCCCACTATTTTTCTTATTATATATTAGTTTTATTTTGTCGTTATGTGAGTATTTTTTTAAAACTTCTTTAGAATTATCTGTGGAACCATCCTCAACCACGATTATTTCTAAATTTTGATAAGTTTGATTTAATAATGAACGCAAACATTTTTCTATATATTTTTCAGTATTATAAACTGCTACTATTACGGATATTTTCTTATTCATCATTATCTTCCCCCATATGCATATTTTTCAATAGTAAATTTAACGATTTTAATCTTGTTTTTTCTCTAAATAATTTACTTAATCTTTCCTTTTTATTACTTTTCTTTATACTAGAGCCTTCCTTATGAAATACGGTTAAAGAAGGATCATACAAACTAATTAAATTATCTTTAATAACTCTTTGATATAAAAATTCCTCTTCATGAAATAAGAATGTTTCATTATAAAATGGATATTTATATTTATCTATATAATCCTTACTAAATATTAGACAACACCCATGTAACGGAGCCTTAGTTAATACCTTCCTACCATTTACTGGCCTTACTGGTTTTTTTATAAAATGTTTTATTTTAATCCCCGTCTTTAACAACCAGTAACTAAAAGGATTACTATAAATACTAATTAATTTTTCACATCTTTTAATCTCTTGATTTAAAGTATCAATATTTTTAATAACTGGAAAAGGATTAACAGATTCACCACTAGGTGAGGTTATTAAAGGTCCTAACATCGCAAACTTGTATTTTTCATAATCTTTACTAATAATATTTAAAAAATTTTTATCGCTAATATAAACATCGTTATTCATAACAATATAAAACTTAGAATTATACTTCCTTTTAGCATACTCTATACCTTTATTATTAGCCTTAGCAAAACCATAATTTTGATCTAATTTTAAAATATCTTTAGTAAATCTTTTTATTAACTTTTCCTCACTAGTAGATAAGGTATTATTATCAACAATAATAATATGAGCATCTTTTAAATCAAGTTTTTGTAAATATGTTAAGCATTCAATAGTTTCTTCAATATTCTTATAATGTAAAATAATAAAGCTAAACATTTTATACTTCCTCAGCAAATCTTTTCTCTAATTTTTTAAATGCTTTATAACATAATGCTAGTGCAACTACCCCAATAATTAATAATATTCCTAAATTACCAAGAGCAGGCACTCTATGAACATAGAATATATCACGATACGCATTAATTAAATGAGCCATTGGATTTAGTCTAAATAACCAAATCATCCATGAACCTTGAAACATTTCTGTTGAGTATAATACCGGTGTTGCATAGAAAAATAAGTTTATTATAAAGGTTACCATATATTCAACATCTTTAACATATACATTAAAAGCACTAAGTAAGAAAATAATAGCAAGTGATATTATGTACTGAATTAAAGCAATAAATGGTAAGAAAATCAAATGCCAACTAATACCGCAGCCTCCTAGTAATACAAAAATAAGAATAATCACACATGATATTAAGAAGTTAATTAACCCACTAGTTACTATCGATATAGGCAGTATTTCTCTTGGAAAATATACTTTTTTAATCAAATTAGCATTATTAGTAATACAAGTAGTCCCTTGGCTAATTACTGTTGTAAACCAAGTCCAAGGAATAATCCCACATATTAAGAAAACCAAATAATTTTCAGTCTGTACTTTCATAATATAAGGAAACACAATGGCATATACCACTACTTGTAACAAGGGATTTATAAATGACCATAAAACTCCTAAAAATGATGCTTTATATTTACCTCTTATATCTTTTTTAACATTAGTTTTTAATAATTCTCGATATTGATATAATTCTTTAAATACATTCATATTCTTCACCTACCCACAAACTTTCAAATATTCATCTATGACATCACTGCAATTACCATCCCTAGCAACGACTCCTTCATTAATCCAAATAGCCCGATTGCATAATTTCTTAATAGAATCAAGACTATGACTTACAATAACAATGGTCATCTTACTCTTGGCTAACTCTTCCAACTTAGCAAAGCATTTATCTTGAAAATGTTGATCCCCTACAGCTAAAATCTCATCAATAAGTAAAATCTCAGCATCAACATTAATGGCTACACTAAAAGCAAGACGCATATACATACCTGATGAATAAGTACGTACCGGACTATCAATAAAATCCCCTAGTTCACTAAATTCAATGATACTTTCTAATCTCTCATCTATTTCTTTTTTAGTTAGCCCAAAGATAGCCGCATTAAAATAAATATTTTCTCTCCCTGTAAAATCGGGATGAAATCCCGCTCCTAATTCTAAAAGAGAAGTTAACTTACCATAAGTTTTTAAAGTTCCTTTATTAGGATAAATTATCTTGGTCATTAATTTAAGTAATGTTGATTTACCACTACCATTAACCCCAATTAAAGCAACAGTTTCCCCTTTTTTTATTTCTAAATTAATATCTTTTAAAACCACTCTTTCTTCGGTTTTATTCTTCCACCCTCGAACTAATCTTTCTTTTAGTGTCTGTGGCTTATCGGAATAAAGTTTAAAAGTCTTAGTAACATGATTAACATCTATGGCTATATCATTCTTTTTATTTTTCATTATCATCATCCTTATAATTATTATACCAAATCCCTAATATTAAATACTTGCTATCATTGGTACACTTACTATGTTATCATATATTTTCTATTTAAAAAACCTTTATTTTAAAAATTTCCAATTAAATTTCACCCCTAATTATATTGTTTTACCTTAAGTAAAAATAAAAAAAGACTAGAACTTCTAATTCTAATCAATTACATACTTTATTAATAATAAAATTCTCGTTAAATACCTAAATACTTTTAAAAAGAATAATTCTAGTTTACTAGCATGATTATATTTTTTTTCAAAATACTCTTGACTAGTCTTTAAGATATCATATTTCTTAATTCTTTTTAAACTCTTATCTATAGAAACCGAATGGTCATGAATAACATCAACATTATTACAAACAATAATATTCTTACCTAACTTTTTAGTCTTAATTCCCATAATATTTTCTTCATAATATAAGAAAACATTTTCATCAAAATAACCCATATCTTCTAAATGTTTACTAGATATCATAAAGAAACACCCTGATACCGTATCAACTTTACTTATATCTTTATGATAATAATTATCAGGATAACTTAACTCCTTAGCTAATACCCTCTTACCAAAGAAAACAATATTTTGTTTAATATCCTGCCAAGGTGTTGGTATTTTGAACCCTCTATTTAAATCATTACCTTGAATAATAGTAGGTCCTACTATAACGTTTTTATTACTTATATAACTATTTAAATCTTTTATGTCATTCTCACTATCAATTATAATATCACTATTAGAAATTACAATATTTAATTCCCTATATTTTTCAATTAAGTATTTGCACCCAACATTTAGAGCATAACTATATCCCTTATTATTACCACTATCGATAATAGTTATTTTTTTATTTTTTATCTTTTGTAAATTAATTAATGAATCATCGGTACTTTTATTATCAACTACCACTATTTCTTTTAAGATTTTATAACCTTTAACATTATCTAATAATCTTTTTGTTGTTTCATAATCATTATAATTTACTATTACCATTCCTATCATCATATTATTTCCTAACTATCTTTTTTAAGCATTTATCATATATTTATTAAGTATAGATTTTAACTATTTTTTTCTTTTTTTAATGTAAGTAATAAACTTAATGGTTTATCTTTATTTTCTTCATAATACTTAGTATCAAATAAACGGTACTCTATTTCTTTTTTAATAGCATTATCTCTGGTTAATATTACTTCTTTAATATCTTTTACTTTTAAAGGTACTTTATTTTTATTATTTTTATCTTCTAATTTATCTTTTACAATATAACTAGTTAAACTTAAGGCTTCCATTCCTATTAAAGACTTTCTAGATACTTGTTCTAATTTTATGAAGTTATCTAAAGAAACACTATTTAAATTAATAGTTTGTAGTAAACATTCTAAAGCCTTATAATTAGTATTTAAAAGCCCTAGTAACACAGATACGGCTAAAAACCACATCTTAGTTTTTCCAATAATAGTTGATTTAACATTATTACCCTTAGAAGCACTATAAAGACCATATCCTAAGATACCAGTTTCAAATATAAGAGGAATAACATAACTAGGGCTGATACTGGCTAAAAGTAAAAAGGATATAATTCCAAATAATTTATCAAACATTCCATCCATTAAAGCCCCAAAGAAACTAGATACTTCGTATTTACGGGCTAAATAACCATCTATCCAATCAGTTGCCATAAAAGAAATAAACCAAATAGCCGCCGGAATACTTCCGTATATATTAAATATAGGTACGAGTAAAATACCCCCTATTCCTCTTAAGGCTGTAATCATGTTAACCATTATTTTCTTTTTTAACTTATCATCATCATTATTATTTGCTACCATATAAAACCACCCATTTAAATAATTATTTTTTCTAACTTATTTTTTTTGCCAGTAATTCATCTTTATCAATTCCATTTAAATAAGACTTAATATCCATTATCTTTTTACCACTTGGTTTAATTGCTGTTACATAATAAATACCATCACGACAACCAATGCCTAAAGTATCTTTAGTAACCACATTTATTTCATTAGGAACACTTTTACCCTTAACAAAATACCCACTTATTATTTTAACTTCTTCATCATCTAAACAAGTATTAGCAAGTGGCCACGGATTTAAGCCTCTAACCTTTCTATCAATGGTTATTCCTTCTTTAGTAAAATCTAAGTGTTCATCACTTCTTGATATATTATATGCATAAGTAGCCTTCTCATTATCTTGTTTAATTCGCATATTGGTACCACTTATAATACTAGGTAAAGTCTCTATTAATAACTTAGCACCCATTTCCATTAAGTTATCATGAATATTACCAACATTATCCGTATCATTTATTTTATAAGTAACGCTGCTAATAATATCCCCAGTATCCATAGCCTCATCCATATACATAATAGTAACTCCCGTTTCTTTATAACCATCAATTATTGCATGATGTAGGGGAGCCCCACCTCTAAGATAAGGAAGTAAAGAAGCATGAACATTAATACACCCTAATCTTGGTAAATCCAGTAATACCTTAGGAATAATTTGACCATAAGCACAAGTTATTATAATATCTGGTTTAGCCTCTATTATAGCATCGTAATCATTTCTTATCTTACTAGGTTGAAATACCGAAATATTGTTATCAACAGCCACTTTTTTTACTGGGGTTGGCGTTAAAACTTTATGACGGCCAACCTCTTTATCAGGTTGACTTACCACCAAACAAACATTAGTATTTTCGATTAATTTTTTTAAAACTGGAACCGCAAAATCTGGAGTTCCCATAAATACAACGCGTAAATCTTTCATTTAAATCACCATTTTCATTATAGGAAAAAGACTATAAAAAAACAACTAATTCTTTTTAATTTATCTAAAAAAGTTAGAAAATCACTCTTTTATTATTAGAATTAGTTCTTAATTATATATTTCATTTAAAATATAAGTTCTATAATCATTAGTATTAACTTGTTGATATAAATGATTAGTTAATACCCTTTTATACTCTTTTAATACTAATGGTCTTAATCCTTGAAAAAATAAATCAATATCTTCATTATTTATCTTTACTTGATAAGGTTGTTTATTTACTATATCTCCTGTTTTATCATATACATTAATAGGATTATAAAAATCAAATAAATAATAATTATTATCAATCATAATAACGTTAAAACTATAAAAATCATTAACACTTATTTTCTTATATGATCCAATCAAAAATATGGCATCATATCCTAAGAAAGTTAATATATTTTGGGCAAGAAGACTATATTCTAAAGAAGTAGCAACATTCATTTCTTTTAAATCTTCTATATCATTTAAAATTATTTCTTTATCACTTTCTTTATTTAAAACATCTTCTCTTCTTTTTAATCTACTAGTCTTTCTTCCTAAATAATTTTCTAAAAAAACTGGTAATATTAAAATAGCCTCATTATTATTATATATTTTATTTATTTGTAAATATTTAATAAACTCATAAAGGTAATTATTATTTCTAATTAAATAATAGTCATTTTCTAAGTTATATCTTATTTTAATATTACTAGTTACAAACCCATAATAAGGTAGTGAATATTTAAGTGGACTTATTACTCCTAAACTTTTATTTATTTTATAAGTATTTTGATAATACCTAATTTTACTATTTATATATTTTTTAATATCTTCATCACTAATTGTGGTTAGATAATTTAAAAAGTTACTACTCTGCATACTACTACCCTCTAGCCAACTGTCTTTAAGTATTGTAGCATAATATACTTCTAAAGAAAAGAAAAAACCTCTTAGAATTTAATCTAAGTAGGTCTTTTTACGAAGATAATAGTCTGTCAAACATATTACCTTGGTTGTGGATTTCCTAATATATAACTCATATTGACAGATAAAAGTCATATATTTTTATCAATATTCCACATATGCAGCATATACTTAATAGATTGATAAACGAGTATAAGTACTGTAAACAAACCATCAAAGGGTTTTAAAAAATCATTAAATAAATATAACATTTATTATTAATTAAGTAAGAATAATTCTTACTTCTAACAGCAGTACTTTCTCTACTATTAAGTGATTTAATCATACCATTCTTTTTACTATTTGTAAAGTACTTTTTTAAAAATTTTTTTTAATTTTTTTATAATATTAAAAAAAGAAGATTTCTCTTCTTATTGAGCTAAATTAAATATTGTACCATTATCAAGATTAATTTTACTCGAACCAGTTATATTTGTTGATTGTTCACTATAAGTAGCAGTTGTAATAATATCATTAATTTTAGTTAGAGCATCATAATCTACAGTATTTTCAGCATTATGATAAACAATCCAAGCTAGTTTCATAGAATTCATTTTTGTGTAAGCTGATAAGTAATTAATACCACCATTTAACATTTCCAAAGTTATAAATTCTGATGTACCAATATTTTTTAACTCAGCTGGTTTAGCATCAAAACCATTTTGATTAAATAAACCTTGTAATTGTCCCATATTACTTTTTAATTTATTAAAACTGCCATCTGAAATTACTAATTCAGCAACCCAAGTTTCATCTTCATCACCAAGCATTAACTCACTATCAGTCACTTGATATAGCATATTATCTGGTATATTAAATGTGAAATTAGCATATTTTACTTTATAAGTAGACGTACTACTTGGTGTTGGTACAACTGTAGTACTACCGCCATTATTTGTTCCCGAACCATTATTAACTTCCGAACCATTATTGTTTCCAGAGTTATTGCCAGCATTATTATCTTTATTAGGATTTTTTATGTTATTAGTAGTTAAAATAACAGCTAGAACAACAACAACTATAGCTCCAGCAATTCCTGCTATCAGCATTGTTTTTTTCTTTTTATCAGCATCATTTACTACTCCGTTTGTACTTACTGGATTTTGATTAGGCATATTATTTGGCATTGCTGTATTCATATAATTACCATAATTCATTTGTTGATTAGAAATATTTCCATTAAGACTATTATTTGCAACACCTTGATTATTAGGTACTGAATTAACATTATTAGCACCCATGTTATTTGTCATATCAACATTTACTGGATTACTAGTAACATTACTATACATTTTTCCATTATTCATCATATTTTGGTTTTGGACAGCACTATTATCATTTACTGGTGTCCCACAGTTTTTACAGAAAACATCCTCATTACTTAGAGGTGCTCCACATTTCTTACAATTCATTTTCTACTCCTTCTATCTTTCATAACAATAATACATGTTATAAGAATTTTCAAATATTATTGCGGCTTGTTTTTTGCCATTTTTTGTTGTAACTCCAAAATCCATTATGGAATTAAACTCGGTATCAGATGGTTTCCCATCGACTATAAAGTCTTCTTTTTTACCAGTCATTGTGATTTTAAAATATTTAGTATCCCCACTACTATTAGTTTTTTCTTCTAATGTTGCCGTAAATGTGCCTGTAGCTCTATTATTTTCTAACTTACCATATGGTCCATAAGTAAAAGTATTATCTTTATTTAAATATAAGGACACTAAATAATCATCAGTACTACTATTAACTCCCTTGCAGTCATAATAACCAACTACATAACTATTTGTATTATTATCAAAAAGATCTAACCCAAATACAAAGAAAGCGATAATAACCATAATAACAACAATAGCGGTAGCAATGCTGTTTAATATAATTCCTGCAATTTTTTTACCATTTCTTCTTTTATTTACAATTCCTAAAATCAACCCCGTTATAGAAACCGGTAATATCAAAATATTTAAGAAGAATGCAAGTAATAAAGATATAATACCTAAAATTAAAGATACGACTCCCAATACTTCCTTTTTATCACTATTATTTTCATAACTATTTTGATTAGAATAATTATTATTTAAGTTAGTTTGCCCATAAGACATATTACCTTGATTGGTATAACTATTATTTAAATTACCCTGTTCATTTAACATATTACTCTGATTAATATAGCCGTTATTCATATTATTTTGTCCATAACTATAATTTTGATTTTGACTATTCAAATTAGTATTAGTAACAATTGCCCCACAATTTGAGCAAAATTTAGAATTTTCTGCCATCTGGGACCCACAATTTTTACAATACATCTTAAAACTCCTTAATTATTATAAACTTCTTCACTTACAGAAAAATCAGTTAATTCCCTTAGAATATCCTCATTAATATCTGTATCATTAGCATCAATAGTAATCATTAAGTATCTACTATTTTCTAATTCATATACTAATATCTTTTTATTTACTTTATAAACAATATTACTTTCATTAGAATTATATAAAGCTCCCTTTTTATAATAACTACCACTATAAACCAAGAATTTCTTATCATTTAAAATAATAGGTTCTTCTTCCTTCATTTCTAAAACCGTTCCATACTTACTATTAGAATTCATAGAAGAATTAGCACTTTTAATAACAGCATCTACATAGTAATTTGAAAAGTCATAATCAATATCATATTGATATACCTCATTATCATAATCATAATTCAAGCCAAAATATCTTTTTGTATAAACATTAAGATAACTAGCTGTTTCTCTATACTTTTCCGGTAGTTTTAAATTAATTAAATAATAATCTTTATAATTATAATTTTTAAATTGTTTAAGTTCGACATTAAAATATCCATTTTCGACATTTCTAACTATATAACTTGAGTAATTATTAACAGAATTAATCTTTATTTGTTCTATTAACTTTTGAGGTATTTTAATACCTTCACCTTCTATTTTTACTTCAAACATATGATTCTTATTAATAGCAACTGCTATTATATATTTTTCTTCTTGACGATCATCTACAAAATGATAAGTATAACTTATTTTATAAATATAACCACTATAATCGCCTATTTTAAACTCAGAAATCTTCTCTTTTAAATCTTTATAAGTATCAGGAAGTTCCTTCATATAAGAATATTGTGTATATATCGTTCCATATGTTTTTGTAGAATCAATATAATCATACATATTAGTTCTATAAACATTTGTTGTTATTTTTATTTTCCCATCACTATCTTGATATTCAAAATCACCATAATTAGAATAAAAACCTTTAAGTTTAAAAATACTAGGAATAGAATAATTAACTTCATAGTTTTGGTTAGCTACTATATAATCTTTAGTATCAGTTAATTTATTAGCTAAACTTATATTACTAGCATAATCCATTTTTTCAGTATTAACAGTTATATTACTTGTCAGTTCAAATTTTTCTGATTTTAATGCAAAGTTGTAAATAATATTTTGAACACTATCTAATAAAATATCAAAATATTTATTTAAAGCTTCATAATTAAAAACAACAACTTTATCTCCACTTTTTAAAATAGTAATCATTGCTTGAGATTCATCATTTTCATACAATAATTTATAACCACTATATCCAAGTTTAGTAACCTTATCTTCTTTTTTAGAAATTAATTTATAATCACTATTTTGACTATTAATAGTATATAGTAAATCATCAATTATATCTGAAAGATCCGAATATTTATATTCATCATCTATATTTATTAATTCAATATTTAAACTAGCTTTATCTTTATTATTTAATGAAACACTTAAATCAGACTTATCTTTTACTTGCCAAGTTTTATCATAGTTAAAGTCATAATAGTTATTATTGAAAGCATACATATCTATATTTTTACCATTTAAAATAAAGATTAATGTAGTACCTATAATGACTATTATTAAGGCAATAATTATTATTAATTTATATTTTTTTAACTTATCTATTATCTTTTTCATAACTTCACCATCACAATTATTAAGTAATCAAATTCATCCATTATCATTACTTTATAATCATTACTTACATAGATACATTTAGTGCTACTATTTAAAGTCTCTCTATAACCAGTATTTATTAATTCTTCTTTAAAAGAAGATGCTAGTTGCATACTATTTATATATTTAGATATGTCATTTTTATATCTTAAACTTACAACATTGTTATCATAACTAGCTTTTACTAAATCTAATTTTATATTATTTTCTATATCACCAATTTTTTTAAATGTTTGCCATTTGGTATCAGAAATAGAATTAACTATTTTTTCTTCATTATAGTTAGTATAATAATATTTTTCTTTTAGTTCATTGAAACTTACTGTCTTTATTGAATAAAAATCTTTACTACCTATTTTATTTTTTATTTCTTCTAAAGCATTAACATCTATCGCTAAAGAAACACTAGTATTAACAGCTTTAGCTGTATTTATACCGATTAATTGACCAGCATCATTATATAAAGGGCTTCCTTCATCAGCTTCTCTTAGAGGTATAGCACTTTGAATATAACCATCTTTAGACGTTACAATACCCGTTTGTAAGGAAAGACCAACCCCACTTTTACTGCTTATAGTCATAACAGCATCTAAAATATTTACATTATCGATATTTCCTAAAGTAGTCGTTGCTGTGACTTTATCTTTTAATTTAATTACTACTAAATCAGTTTCAGGATTAGCAGTTACAATTCCATCAATTTGATAAGAATTACCTTCATTATCTTTTATAGCAAAGAATTGGGAATTAATTAAGGCTTTTTCTAAGAAATTCCAAGTAGTTACGACTAAACCATCACTTATTAAAACTCCGTTAGCACTTGCTACTAAAGAAGTATTATAATAAGCACTTAATATCAAGATATTTTTGGAGTTACTATTATAAATTTGATTTAATTTGTTTTCATCTAAAGAATCAGCTTTAGAAAAATCATATATTTCTCTTAATTTAGTATCATTATTTTTAGCTATTACAAGATTTTTAGTATTTTCATTATCTTCAATACTACCAAAGTACTGGCTTAAATCATCTGTACCCTCCCCAAATAAATAATATAGTTTATATTCATCATTTAATTTTTTAAAATAATAATACATTATTAAATTAGTTTTAACAGTATCATACTTAAGTGGTTCTTCGCTATTTTCTTGTTTCAATGTTGCATCTGGTAAAGAAACCATACTGATAACATAATCTTCAACTATGCCAACTCGGATAGCCCCAATAGAATTGTAAGTTATATTTAGTTCATCTAATTGGCTAAACATCTGGGGAATAGCAAAATCTGATAAAATGCTATCTTTATATTCTTGACTAGTTTCATCATAGCCACTATAACTATTAGAATCTTTAGGTATTTCTGGATCATATTTTAGTTCTAGATATTTATTTCTTCTTTCATAATATTCTAAAGAACTCTCATTTGTCATATCTCCTTGACCTAATAAAAGATATGTTACTTTTTTACTTAAAGCTGTTATTTCTTCTTTTAGTTCTTCGTTACCTGAAGATATATTATATGTTAAAGCATAATCTTTATTAAATTCATTAGTTACTGAATTTTGCTTATAATTTTTAGAAAAGGAAAATTTTGATGAATCAATTGCAAATTTATTTGAAAGAGCAAATACTCCAAAAGCACTAATGCTTAATAAAGTAATTAATAATATTTTCTTTTTCATGACCTCACCTATTTTCTAAATATTTTTTTAAGACTTTTATAATGTATTTACTAGCGTCTATTGCATTGTCTTTATTTAAATAAGTATCATGAAATGCCTCCGCTATTGTTTCATCATAAATGTATTCACCATCATTATCTTTAGCTAGAGCATATCCAGAGATAGTTCCACGCCACTCATCAAAAGAAAGTGTTGTATTAGTATCACTTTTATAATTATTATAAGCTTCTTGTAACATTTTTAAGGAAAAATAACCTTTGCCAAAATCTTCATATACTTTATAAAGAGTATCAATATTATTTGCATCTATTAGTAAAATCGAATTCATATCATAGTTATTCATCATAGCTAAAAATGATAGATAATGTCCAAGTTCATGAGCGACTGGTGAATAAATAGTAGAGTTAGGGGGAAAATGTCCAGACAAAGAACCATCTTTAACACTTCCTTCTAATTTATTTTTATTTAAGAAATATGGACTACTAAGCAACATTTGAGTCTTAATTACCCATGGATATGTTGTTTGTGTATTAGATGTAGCAAAACTAAATATCGGCATAAAAGCTGCGATTACTCCGCTTTCACTCATCATAGAAGTATTTCTTAATGTAACATTAGTTAAATGGCCTCTTGCAGCTGGATATTCATCATAAATTACTCCAAAAACATTGCCTAATTCTTTAGCAAAATCAACATCCATTTCACATAAATTTACAGCGGTAATACCATATTTTTTTATAATATCATTTTCTACTTCTAAAATTTCACTTGGACATTTACTTTTCTGGTCTGTTGAATCCTTAGAAATTAACTTTTCAGCATCATCAATACTTGATACAGAAACTCCTTTATAAAAATTATCTGAAATAATAACTGTTTTACTTTTACTTTTTTTAGTTGTTGTTGTATTTTCTTTAGCTTGGGTACTATTACTATTAGTAACATCAGTATTTGTATAACTATTATCCGAAAAATAATAATCTGATTTCGAGTTTTGAATTATCACATTAAATAATAAGATTAATAAAACTATACTGGTACCTATTCCTATTCCCATGAAAATCATCTTTTTATTAGATTCTTTAGATTTAGATATATTTGAATTTATATTATTAATGTATGGTGGTGGTGTCACTACATTACTTCCACTCATATTAAAACCACACTTATTACAGTATTTAGCATTTGCATCTAACTTCGTACCACACCTACTACAATACATCAAACGCACCTCTATTCTTAAAAAATTATACCATATTAAAAACTTTTTTGATACCATATTTAGTTAATTTTTATTAAACTTTAAGTATAACAAAATAAAAATGATTAAGAATTTTCTTCCTAATCATTTTGTATTTAAAAAGCAAATAATTTTTAAATCATATTTAAAGTTGCTTCAAAATCATTTCCCATTTTTAACAAATAATCTTTTTTCTGTAAATTATCTAAATATTTCTCTGGTATACTATCGTAACCATAGTAGATAGCTGCTACTCCCGCACATAGTCCACCTAAAGTTGATGCTTGTCCACCTAAGTTTACTGCTCCAATTAGGGCTTGACTAAAGTTATCTGAATTTATAAAGCAATAAAAGAAAGCCTCTAATGTATCTACTACATAATTATTAGAATTAATCATTTCTAGTGACGAATTATAAATATTATCTTTTAATAAATGTTCGAACTCTTTTATTGTTTCTGTTTTAAAATACATTGTATAATCCAAGTTCTTTAACATACTAAAGCTTGCTTTTTTATCTGTTCCTCTAAGTAAAAAAATAATATATTTAGTAAATATATAAGCTGCCATCACTGGAATCTCACTATGATGAGTTATAAAGGTTACATTTTTTACAACAGAATGAATTGTATAATCACGAGCTTTAGTATAATAAAGATAAAAAGCAATTGGTATTAATCTCGGTAAAAATTCATTACCACAATCACTATAGCCAGTACCCCCTAATTTAGTAGCATCAGTCTTGTCTTCGAAGTATTTATTTAAGGCATGTTTACTTGTAAAATCAATATCAATTAAGTTATTAGTAGCAGTATATTTCGCCGTTTTATACCAAAGAAGCAGATTATCAGCTATTTTATTATAATCAACTTTTCCTTTAGTAATGATTGCATCAATGGTTGCTAAAATAGTAGAAGTTCCACTACTCCAGGTTCCTATAGGAATATTTAAATTTTCACACTTTATCATTTTAGTTACAGGTTTATTTATTAATTTTTCTTTTCTTTCATAATTAAGTGGTAACCCAAAAGCCTCTCCAATAGCAAAGCCAACGGTACTAGCATTAATTTTTGAATTCATAACATTCACTACTTTCTAAAGGTGTAAATAAGCCCCATTTGAGGCTTATTTGTATTGTCCAAAGACATTTTTCTTAAGAGGTATCATCTCTCTAAATTCTATTTTTTCGTTATTTAAAACTTTTCTACCATTAGTTTCAAATAATTCTTCCACATAATCATCACTTATTATTTTTTTTAGGATTTTCTTTAATTTTGGTATATCTTCATAAAAAGTATCACGACTATGATGAATATCACTTGCTAAAAAAGTTATAGCTTCATGTTTTAATAATATTTCTAAAGTTTTTTTAGCTTCTTTACCATATCGTCCTAATAAAGAACCTATATTACTTTGAAAAACAGCACCAGCTTCTTTCCATTCTTCTACAAGTTTAGGATTTTCTTTAATTACTCGGTAACGTTCAGGATGAGCAATTACTGGAATATAACCAACACTTTGTAAATCAAACAAAGTTTTTCTAATGTTTTTATATTTGCTATTCATTGGTAATTCAAATAAAACATAACGAGTATCATTAAGTGAAGATATCTTCTTTTTTATTAAAAGACTTACCATTTCAATATCAACAAATATTTCATTTCCTAAATAAAGATTGATATCTATATTTTCATTTTTTACTTTCTCTTGTAATTCTGCTAGCAATTTTTTATTTTCTTTTTTTTCTTTATTATAACTACTACCTAATATAAAATGAGGAGTAACAATAATATCAGTTACTCCATTAGAAACAGCTTGTTTAATTATCTTGATTGATTCTTCTAAGGATCTGGAACCATCATCAATATTAGGTAGAATATGACTATGTAAATCAATCATAAACTACTCCAATCAACTTAACTATAATATTTACTATAATAATGATCTTTTGAAGATGGGAATTTATTTAAAATAACTCCCGCAATTTTATCCTTAAATTTTTCTAAAGCTTTATTAGTATTAGCTAAGAATTCTACTGGTGTTATTTTATAGGCTGATACAATAACAATCTTATCTACTAAGTCAGCCATAATAATTGAATCAGTTAAGCCACCAACTGGTACACCATCATAAATTACTAAATCAAATTTTTGCTTTAAAAGTTTAACTAATTGTTTATTTTTAGCCGATGCTAAAAGTTCACTTGGGTTTGGTGGTACAATGCCCATTGGTAAAACATAAATATTTTCATATCTTGTTTTCTTAATATATTTTTTATAATTTTTTTCAACATCATCTAGCAATAAATTCGATAATCCTTGTTCATTATCAATATTGAAAATTTTATGTTGTCTTCCACGACGTAAATCGCAATCAACAATTAACACTTTAACTCCTGCTTGAGCAAAAGCAACAGCAAGGTTAGCACTTACAAATGACTTACCTTCTCCACTCATTGAACTAGTCATTAATATTGATTTAACTGGTTCATCAATTGAAGAGAATAAAAGATTAGTACGAATAGTCTTAATTGCTTCAGCTACACCACTTTTTGGATTATTAGCAACTATAAGTTCATTATTCATTTTCTTCTTCCTTTCTTCTCTTTTGGTACATATTTAATAGGTACAACACCAAGTGTTGGTAATCCAATCTTACTTTCTATTTCTTCAACACTCTTAATAGTTGTATCAAAATAGAACATAATAAATATTGTTGCACAAGCTAAAACTACTCCAACAAGTAATGCTAAAACAGTTGTTTTTAATAAACTAATGTTATAAGGATTACTTGAAGCCTCAGCATAATCTACAATGGCAACATTTTTAATACTATAGTATCTTGCTACATCATTTGAAAATACTCTAGCTATTTCATTTGCAACATCTCTTGCATTTTCCGCATTTTCACTATTAACAGAAATACGAATTATTTCTGTATCATCCTCAGTTGTTACATTTACTTTTTTCTTTAATTGTTCAACTGATGTGTTTAAGTTTAAATTATTAATTACTTGATTTAAAATACTATGTGATTTCATAATTACACGATAATTAGATATTAAGTTTTTATTTAAAGTAATATCATTTTGTGTAATTGATTGGCTAGTATTAGATTTTTCATTATTAGTAGTTAAAACCATTGTTGTATAAGAATTATACATTGGGGTTTTTAAAAATACTGTATAAGATGCACCTGCTACTACAAAAACTAAACCAGCAATTGCAATTATAAACCATTTGCTCACAAAATAGTCAAACAATTCTTTTAAATTAATCTCTTCCATATATTCCCTCTTAACTCCCATTATTATATAATAAGTTATACTTTATGGCAAGCAAAAAACACAACAAATTGCAAGAATAAATAATAAGAATTTCTGGTTTTTTTATTCCTAATTTTTCTTGGATTTCATTGTGTTTTTTAACATTTTTTCTTCTAATTTTTGGGTCTCGGAACTAACCTTTAACATGCACCATAACATGAATAAAATAAGTCCCACTAAAATTATTAATAACATATTATCTCCTTATAGTTATTATAACTTACCCACATAAATTTATAACTAATTATTGTTCGTCAAAATACGACATTTTTCGACATTTACTTTGATAGATACTATAAATAGTTATTCCTACTAAAGAACCAGCACCATCTATAAAGGTATCTAATACTTTAGCTGTTCTACCAGAAATAAAGATTTGATGCACTTCATCACTTACCGCATATAAATAGCATATAATTAAACTAACAATTAACATTCTTTTATTAATCTTTGTATAATCACTTAATAGTTGCAATACTAAAATACCTAAAATTAAATACTCTGTAAAATGTGCTGTCTTTCTTACTAAAAATGTACTATCTTCTACCTTTTTCTTTACTTCTTCTCTAGGTATATCTTTATTAGTAACACTAGTAGTTACATTAACAACCATACTAGTAACTACATCACTAGTCTTAGTAGATTTAGGTCCATTTTGACTAGAAAAATTAAATATTACTAACATCCAGATTATTACTAAGATACTATGAAATAACTTTTTGTTTTTTCTTAAAGCCTTAAAAGTACCCGTCGTTGTAAAAACTATAAAAAGTCCTAAGAGAAAAGATACTATACCAGTTACTAGCATACACTTTAACACACTATTTATAAACTCCATTAAAATATTACTAATTGAAGTATTATAGAAAAAGATATTATTTATATCAATAGTATACTTAATATATAAAACAAGTCCCACTAAAATAACAAAATTAGTAAATAAAGATGCTATTATATTTCTATCTTTAAAAATATATCTATTAATTAAGTATGTAATAATAGATACAATAATACTTAAATATAATACTATTTTTGTTAACTTGTAAGCTTTATTAAACATTGGTCTTACTTTTTCAAAAGTATTATTGTATGATATCTCTTCTTCATAAATATTAACAAGTTTTTTAGTTAAGATATTAACAGTATCTTTATTATCTACTCGAATATTATTATCTTTTATATAGTTATTTATATTAGTTGTTAGATTATTTTGAAATTCTTCGGTATTAACTGTTATTTTTTGATTAGTATAAAGATTATCAATAGTAGTTATTATTTCTTTTTTTAAAGACTTAACCGATATTACGTTTTTTAGTACCTCTTCATTTAATCCTGATTGTTCTAAATAATATGATACTTCTTCTAAAGTATTATCATATAGTTCTTGATAGTAATTATGATTATTTAAAAGATCCAATACATAGTCTTCATTAAAGACAGTAAATATTAGAATAAGACTTAAAGATAATAGAAAAAAACTAATACTTTGAATAAATTTCATTATATAACTTAATACTACTCTCATAAATCTTTCCCTTCTATTCTTTTAGCATATACTACATATCTTTGGTATCTATACCCTACACCGTTAATTGGATAACATGTATAAAATAAGACTCTTTCCCCATCTTCTTCTAAGAATGTTTGAAACCTCTTATTTAAATCACTATCTTTTAATATTTCATAATCATATACTTCATAAGTATATTTGCCATAATAAGTATCAATATAGATTAAAGAACCCTTTGTTAATTTAGTAATAAGTCCAAAGTGACGCATGTTATTATGGGCAGCTATAATAATTGGTAATCCCTCTCCCGGAAAGAAAGAACCAATATAACGTCCTGCACCATTTCTAATAATACTTAAAGAATCTCCATTATATAGATTTATTGTTCTATCTACCTCTGGAATATTAATGGTACCAAAAGCCTCACCATAAGCAGGAATTGGACTTAGTCTTTTTGTTTCGGAATCAATTTTAATATTAGATAAATCACTAGAAGTTTTAGTAGTACTTTTAATGGCTACTTTATTAAATAAATTAATATAGGTAGCTATTTTATCTTTTAAAGTAAAATTAACAAGCAAGACTAAAAGGGAAGCAAAGAAAAAAGCGATTGCTAACTCTCTAACAATCACTTTCCCACTTTTTTTTAGTAAATTAAGCATTTTGTTTTTTTGCTTTAACAGCAATTGTTGCGATTCCGATAATAGCAACTACTGAAGCAATTGTAATTACTAAATTTCCGTCAGTATACTTAACATCAGTTTTAACATTTACTTTATCATTATAGAATGCTTTAGTAGGTTCATCTACATAACCAACGAATAATTTTCCATTATTAATACTTACTGGAACTTTAGTGTTAGCACCAACATTATTTACTAATGCTTTTAATTCATTTTTAGTGCTAGTACTTAATTTAGATAAATCAGTAACTTTAGCATCTTCAAGGATTGTAACAGCTTTGTCTACTTGAGCAGCAATGTAATCACAATCAGATTCACTAACTTCGTTTTGTTCTAAATAACTTTTTACCATATTAGCATTTCCGTTATTTAATGAATAAGTAACTCCATTAATTGTGTAAGATTTTGTTAGTTTGTCTTTTAATTCATCCTTAGACATAGCATTTACACTTACAGTAGTAAGTAAAACAACTACAAATAAGAATAAGAACTTCTTCATATTTTTCATATTCATCTTCCTCTCTTCTTTTTTCATTTTACTATTAAGTTTTTTATTTTGCAAGTTTTATCAACGTTTTTTACGTATTTTTGACTATTATTTGTCAAAAATTTATATCCTGTAAATTTATTATATCCAATATGCAAACTTATATTCATTTTAACTTTTCAATGTAATCACAAATTTCAAAGAATACCACCAACAATAATACTACTTATTGTACCTGATGCAATATCTTTTAATATCTCAGGTTCAGTGAAAAAAGCAAAGTTTTCGTACTGTATTAAGAGTTTATCGTATCTCTAGTGTATTTTTTAAGCACCATTTTTAATAGATAACATTCTAAATTGATTAAAAACCATATCAATTTCATTTATAAAAGGCTACTATATTTAACTTTCAAACATAGCACTATATTAGCAATTTTAAGTTTTTTAACTCAATGCTAACAAACTATTGTTAGGCATAATTGTTTTCTTTTTACATATATCAACGACTTTATTAATATAATTATCTATATATTTTCTTTTATAAACATAAATATAAGATGGATGTTCAATATAAATAAGCTTACTTTTATCTATATTATTTTTTATAAAATACTTTTCAATAAAATTAAATGTTAGTTTTCCTAAAACCAGAATTATTTTAGGATTTAAGATATCTATTTCTATAAGTAAATTACTTATACAAGCTTGCATTTCTTTTGGTGTTGGATATCTTAACTTATTATTTTCATCTAATGGTAAACACTTAACTAAGTTAGTTTTATAAAATTTTAAATCTGGTAATTTCTGTTCAATTAATTCAATAATTTTACCACTATTAGTATCATTACTTAGAGGAATAGAATTATTTAGATCACCAACTCTTTTAGCCGATAAGCCCACCCACATAACATCACATCTATCTTCTTTATCTAATAAAGGTCTTTGATTTTGACATAAACCACATTTATTACAGTTTTCTACTTTTTCTAATGTCATATTGATATTCTCCTAATTCATTAGTTTTTATTATCAATTCTTCTATTAATTTGGTATCACAATAGCTAAAATTACCAGCCGTAAAATCAAATTAATTTTTCCATACTAGCATATTTAAATTCTCGTTACGATGAAAACTTATCCGCTATCTTATTAAATAAATTATCATACATTGTATTGCAAAAAGAAAATAGAATCAATTTTTAATCTTTAATTCAATAAATTTTTCATTAATTTCTTTAATTATATTTTCAAAGTTTTTTAAATATTCTTTTGAATTTTCAGAGGAACAAATAAAATCGCATAACTTATTTTTATTTAACATATTGATTAACCTAAGAGCACCGTAATCATCTACTGATTCAGATTTTGAATAAAACTCATCATAATCAAAATCCGATGGCAAATTCAATAAATTTTCAACACCAATTTTGTAATGTTGATGAGGAATGTTTTCAAGACAATACTCGAAATATGTATTTGTTTCTTTATCTTTTTTATTAGTATCGCAATCATATAACAATCCTATCACAGTCCCAAACATACCAGGATTCGTATCTAATAATCTCTCAACATTATTTAAAGCATCTTTACCAGTATTAATTGGATTTCCTTTTTCATTTTCTTTTCCAATCCATTTAACTTCAAAATCAACTTGTCCTTCAAAAAATATTTCTATTGCCTTTTTTAAATATTTCTCATCTGTTTTTCCTTCAGTAAAAAGGATATTTTTATTTAATCTGAAATCTTCTATATTAAAAGCATCTTTAACCATTGAAACACCGTTACAATCATAAAATTCAGAATTATTACTTACTTCTACTTGTCCTAATGAATTTCGTTTTAAAATTATAACCTTATCATTATATCTAGCAGGATTATGTATAATAAAGGGAGAATGTGTTGCGACAAAAATTTGAGCCGTTTGTACTCCATTATCATCAGTAAACAAATTCTTATAAAACTGCAAAATTTTCTTCTGCCAATTTGGATGTAAGCTAAGCTCTGGTTCATCTATCAAAATTGTACCGCTACTTATAGAATTCAAGTTCTTTAATGCATATCCACCCCTTAAAACAATTTGTTTTTCGCCGCTGCTTAAATTATCTATACTTATTTCATTACCATTAACATTTTTGAATATAACATCTTTATATCCATTTCTAGTAACTATCTTATCGAATTTAATATTTTCAAACATATAATTAAATGCTTTAGCAAACTTATTTATTCTATTCCTTGCTTTTGTAGTATCTATTAATTCTCCATTATGCTGATATGACCATTCTAAATAATCTTCTGCATCTAAATTATATATGTCAATCAAAGTTTGCTTAACATTTGTGCCAATATTATTAGAAGTTTTAATTCTAGCAGTCGATGTATTCAAATCAATCGAAGTTATGTTTGAAATTTTACTCAATTCATAGTTAATTATGGCTTGAGAATAAAATAAACTTAATAAAGTATCTAATCTTCCACGAATAATCATATAAAAACTATTTAAATTTTGTAAATCAGATTCATCTTTTCCAATAACAGCAGTAACCTTTACATTTTCTGAAATTAAATTATTATCGTTATCAAAATCAACAGCAATTTCGAATTCTCTAGCTACATCTAAAAACGTGATACATTTCAAAACATCAGGGTGGCTACTAGCTTCATCTTTTGACAGATTTTCTTTTATAAATTTTTTTTCCTTTTCATTCAAAATAATTCTACCAACAGCTTTGCCTTTGACATCAGAAGATTTTTTTAAACTAATAAAAGAAAATATCTCATCTAAAATAGTTGTCTTGCCACAGCCATTATCCCCTGCAAATATTATAGTATCTTGTATCTTCCCATTAACAGTAAAATCCAAATATAAATCATTTAATTTTGGATTATTAATTATTTTTAATGATTTTAATCTCATTCCAAACTACTCACTTTCTTATTCTTTAAATCATTAAACATGAATCAAAGCAACTAAATCACATCTCAATAATAACATAAACATATTAAATGTAAATATTAAACTAACAATTGTGACGAATATTCGCATTAATATACTATTTTTACACATGATTCATATAAATTGGTCATAAATTTGTTTTAAAATTTTATTAATTCAAAAAAACTCTAAACGCATTACAATAATTAATAATGATGTGTTTAGTCTTTCAATTTTCATGCTTAAATTTTAGCAAGAAATCATATAATAAACATTGCTTGCTTACAAATTTATACGAAAGAGAATTTTTAAAATGAGAAAGTATTTAAATTTAAATCAGAAAATAATATAAACTTTTGCAAATTAATATATTTATATTTCAAAAAATTTTAGTATAATAAAACATTAAGGGAGGAATCATTTTGAAAACACACAGAAGTATATTAAAAATTTACATAATTTTAGCACTCGTTTCATTACCAATAATTATTATACTAGATGCTAGTAATAAAATATGTAATATTGCATTATCAGTTTTAACATCATCAATGGTAGCTTTTCTGATTGAATTGGCTAATTATATATCGTTATTAAATGAAAATAAGAACAAATTATATTCAACTCTTTATTCAACTAAATATGCTACTATTTCACTTTTATCAGATATTAACAATGCTATAGAAAATAATATGTCATTTACTGATGTTCCACAACTTCCAATGATAAACAGCATCCAATACAACTTCAATAATTTTTTGCTGATTGATAATGATTATTATTGTCATTCAAAGAAAAACGATAATCTTGGTTATATAAAAAAGACTATGCACAATAGTGTTCAAAACATTATTTTATCCTATCAAAAATTTAGCATAGCATTTAATTCAGTTAAAATTTTACAATTACAGTATTTTAATAAAGTACAAATCGATTTATCATCAATAAATGAAATAAATCTTGTTAAAGAAGCTGCAAGCCAACTTTTAAGTGAAATCGAAGATACAGCCAAAATTTTTTTTACTAAAGATCAATTAAACAAGTGGATAATAGAAAATAATATTATTAACAACAGTGTTATAAATTGTAAAGCTACTATTAGTAGTAAATAATACATCTATAACCAATAAAAAAGTTTATTAAATAGCACATTATTTAATAAACTTTTTTATTATTCTTTTTATTTTTCCTTTAATCTTTTTTATTAAAGAAATGTTTGCATATTTATTTTTTAATACTTAAACTATCCATATCCTGGAAAAATTTATTTCTATTTTTTGGATACTTTCCAGAAGATTTTAATGATGGATTGCCAGCCACTATTTCTTCTAATTCGCATTCTTTATATTTCGAATTATTAGAAATACTTTCAAAAATTTGTTTACCTTTTTCAGTATTTATAATAATAGCAGATACTCCGTTTTTATTATACATTTCTGGATAATATTTTTGAACTCCCCAGAAATCTCCCAAAGTTATATCTGAATATTTATTTCCAACTTTAAAATTACAATTATAGCAAGATTCTCTTAGGGCTATATCTGATAAGAATAAACGCATATATGAATTATTAGACTGTAATTCACTTATTTGCTTATCATTTTCAAAGCTTGCCATATTAGAGTAAGTATCCCAGCCTGTTTTTTTATCTCTAAAATTTTATTTTACAATCTTAGAATTATTACTACTTTCTAATTCTTTAATATACTTGTTAAAAAGTTTCGGACTAGGAACTCCATGACAAAATAAATCTATACAAATTAAATTATCATAATCCTTTTTTTAGTAAGCATTGAAGTCCGGCTACTTGACATGGTGTTCCTACAAACAATATTTTTCTGTCACTTATTTGAGACTTGATATATGTAAAGATATTATCTAAATCACTTTGCAAATATTTAGAACCTTTCAACTTCTCTAAATCTTCAATTTTTTTTATATCTATATGATTAAGTTTCATATTTTCATTAAAAGCAGCGTCAACTACTATTCCATTATTATTTAAAACTTTTCTAGCAATAACATCAAAGATGCCACCAGATGATGATGTTTTCTTTACTTCATCATCATTATTATAAGCAACATAACATTTATTTAAACTACTGTTTTCTTTAGTATTTAATACAGGACAAGTTCTTTTACATAAACCACAATTTATACATTTATCTTGATCTATTACCTGATGTTTAAATTTTTCATTGTCTTCAACTAGTTTAAAGCACCTTTAGGGCAAACACTAGCACAAACACTACAACCAGTACATCTCTTTTTTTTCAAAAATTTTTTCCATAACTAAACTCTTTTCAAATGTAATTTAATTAATACTTTATTAACTATATTTTTCTCATAATCATTCATAACTAGGAAATAACAATTTAAACAATACAAAATAGTATAAATACCGCCAAATACAATTAAATTAACATAACCATGTAATGTTACAAAATGCATTAAAGAAACAATAGCGGTGATTGGAATTATCATTGGAATAGTCATTTTAATTATACTCTTCCAAAATTCAATTACATTAATTCCAACTTTTTTATGATAATAAATATTTAGTATAACTATATTGCCAATTATTAATGATAAAGCAGTACCGATAGCACTACCTATTCCCCCATAAGCTTTAGCCAATGGTATGCTAATAAATATATTAGCAATTGCTATTAAAGCAAGTAATATAGATCTAAACTTATGCATATTTTTTGCCTGCATTATGCTTATTCCTAAATTTTGAATTAATGGTACACACAAAGGTAATATCAAAATAATGGCTATATAATATGAGGTAACAAAATCCTTGCCAGCCCATGCTATTATAAATTTTTTACCAAATAATATAAATCCGCTAACCATCAAGAAAATTATTAAATATTGTAATCTTCCAACTTTTATAAATTCTTTTGTCATTTCTTTATCACTAGCTTTTTTTGCTATCATTTTACTCATTTTCGGAAGTAAAACTCCACTTACAGCAGTTGATAAATTAACAAATAAGGAATTAATTTGACTAGCAACAGAATACAAAGACACAGCAATGGTTCCAGAAACAGCACCAAGTACAAACTGGTCAACACTCCAGTTAACTTTATCAACTATAACACCTAAGAATATAAAGAATGAGTAGCTAAAAATTGTTTTAAATAGTTTTTTATCAAACCCCATAAATTTAATATTAATACCAAGTTTTTTCTTACAATAAAAATAATTAGATAGTAATACTATTATATTTACCACCGTTATTACAACAGTCATTGTTATTGACTTATACCCAAAAAATAATAGTGGAATCATCAATACTGGTTTTAATAATGTATTTAGAATAGACATAACCTTTTGAAAAGTAAACTTTTCATAAGCCGTAATAATTGATGAATAAATACTAAATGGGAATGTCACTGCTAAATTAAATGATAATATCAACATCATTATTTTAGCCTTATGTAATTCTATATCTGTCATTGTTTTTCCAAATAATAATGGTACATTAAAGTATAATAACAACCCTAAAAGACCTGCTATTAAACCAATAATACAAAATATTACTAGAAACATTCCATGTAATTTTTTTTCTTTCTCATATTGTTTATTAGCACGATATTTAGCTGTAAATACAACTATAGCATTGCCAAAGCCCAAATCTAATACAGTTAAATATCCTATAACAGATGATACAAGTGAATACAAACCATATTCACTTTGACCCAGCATTCTTATTAATAACGGTGTATAAACTAATTGTACTACCGTTGATAGTATTATTGATAAATAAGAAAGGATTGCTCCTCTCTTTCTTTCATTACTGTTACTCATTTTTATCACTATCCTTAATATCTAAAGCCTTTTTCAAAAAATTCATTGATTTAATTCTTTCTTTATCTAAAATATTATAAGCCTCTGTGTAATCACATTTTAAATCTTTTTTGGTAATTTTTCCTTTATATCTTCTATCTTCTAGTTTAAACTTGGATAATAATGTATCTAATCTTGAATTCATACTAACATTATTATCTTCTCTTTCAAATACTAAAAATGGTGTATTGTATAGTATTCCAAAAACTGATGAGTGAAATGAATCAGTACATATTAAGAAAGCATTTTTTTCTAAATATAAGAACTCACTCGGACCACATTCATAAAATGGACTCTCTTTATCTAAAATATTTATTACTTCACAATTATTCTCTTTAGCTATTCTATTTATTTCATTTCTTCTTTCATCAGATAAATTACCTAAAAAATAATTTAAAATATATTTATCATTTTTTAACATAGTTGGTTTCTTAGAGACCTTATCCCATTCATCAGCTGTTAACATCATGGTTGGATCAATTAGCACTTTAACATCAGTTCTTCCAGTTAATTTTTCAATAATTTTTTTTCCTGCATCCTCTCTAACAGAAATAGCCTTGAAGCTCTTTAAAGATTCACCTACATGTTTTTGCATTTTTTCAGGAATATCATTGACACCAAAAGAAGCTGAAAAAGCTACCCTTTTTTCAGGCTTAACAAAGCATAACAAATCAACATCTCTCAATCTTCCAAAATTAGGATTCCAAACTTGATCAGAGCCAGCAAGAACATAATCAAAACTTTTTTCATAAGAATATGCAGTAATTTTTTTTTGAAAATATAAAATATTACAATTAAATTTTTCAAAATTATCCTCACGTGCAGAGTTCACTAATTTAGTTTTCTTTTTTAATTTCCATTTTATTTTTCTTAAAATATAATTCTTTTTGGAATTTAAAAAAGGATAATTTATAATTGTGTAAACTTCATTATTCAATTTTTGCAATATGCATTGAACAGCATAATTCTGTAGTCTATTACCATAATTATTATTGTCTATAATAGTAAGTATACCAACTTTCATTTTATTCCTCCAATCATATGTGAAATAGTTCCCTGTATAAATTTATAAAAACATATAGCTTTGCAGTACAAATAGAATAAAAAATATCTTTTTTTAGCAAACAAAAAGTAGCAAAAATAATATTTTTCTTTCCTTGTATTACAAGAATCAAAATAATTTTTATTAAAAAAAATTGAATTTTCACATTTTAGATAAAACTCTTTACATAATTTATAATTGTATTTTGCAAGTAATACCAGTTGAGCAAAAAATTCATTTATAAATCTGCTTAAAATTAAGTTTTTAGGCAAATTCGTATGACTATATAAAAATGAATTTACAGACTCTATATCCATAACTTTTTTTTGAACTTTATTGAAGCTATAATTATAATTCATTCCATTACAATTATACTCATAATGATATAATTTAGATGAGATAATTTTTAACTTACTGCAATTTTCATAAAGCATAACATTAAATTTAAAATCCTCTGCCATTTTTAAATTTTCATCAAATTTAATATTAGCTAAACTACTCTTTCTTATTAATTGTCCCCAAACATTATTATATTTATAAGTACTAACAATCTCAAAATATAATTGATTTCTAGATTTTTCATCAGCTAAATCATATAATTTATCTGTTATAATACTAGGCTTTTTCTGACCTTCAAAGAAATAGTCAGCTTTTACGACATCACAGTTATTACTTTTTATTTCATTGTATAAAACTTTCAAGCAATCCTTTTCTATATAATCATCAGCATCAACAAAAAAGACAAAATTTCCATTGCAATAGTTAAGTCCTGTATTTCTTGCTGAACTTACACCACCATTTTGTTTAGAAATAATTTTTAATTTTTGTTCATTAACAAAATTTTTATTTAATATAGCAACTGTATCATCTGTCGAGCCATCATCAATAACCAATATTTCAATATTTTTATAGGACTGGTTAATTATTGAATTAATACACTTTAATATCTTTGATGATGTATTAAAAGCAGGAACTATTACCGATATTAAATCATCCATTTTCCTCTTCCTTTCTTATACATAAACCATATTTTAAAACAATTAAATAAGTTATTAAAATTGCAAATGCATCTGCTGATAAATAGCTTAAAACAAACAATGCACACAAGAAAACAATACAACTAACGATAAAGTCAGAGTTTTTTTCTAATTTATACTTGGTATGATTTTTCTTTGCAACAATAAAACAACCAAAAACAAACGATATATAAGCAAACATTCCAACTGCTCCCCACGATAATACAACATCTAAATATGTATTATGTGCAACCATATTCGTAAAAAAGGGATTATTAACACCAGGATTCAATATTGTAGAATAATAATTTAAACTGCTCCCAATCAAAAAGTTTTTATTTGAATCAAATATTGAATTTAAATAAAAATTCCACAAATAATCACGTCCCGTCAATGCTGATGTAGTTTCAGTTCTATACAAATATTTATTGATTAACATATTTATTAAACCATTTTTATATAGAATAAAAATAACAATTAATAAAGCCATTACAACTGGAAATATTTTTTTTATATTAATCTTTTTGAAATTGACAATAAAACTCAAAAATAAGCCTATTACAAGTAAAAGTATAAACATTTTTGATACACTGCAAAGTCCCATAATAATACATGGAATAATATAAATAAATTTGTTTTTTTCTTTTAATTTGGAATAAGTACTAGCCCCAAAAATTAATAAAAGTGCATCAACGCAATAATAATTGGGATCTCTTAGCAATCCAACAAAGCGGTAAGCTGTTGGAATATTTAATCCCCATCTTACAAGTGGAGTAGCAATACCACAAATAAATGCCATAGCAAAACCAACAAAAAAGTATTTATAAACCATTTCAAATGATATATTATCACTCATGCCTGATACTAGAACTAAAATTAAATAAGAACAAAACCAACTACCCATAGATAAAAATTTTGTATCAAAATGGTTAGATATTAATTCAAGAAATAATTCTAATGCAAATATTAATAAAAAAAGCAAAATATTTGTCTTAGAAAAATTTCCTTTATTTTTAATAATAAGTTTTACAGCTGAAATAATCACTACAAAATTGAACAAATATTTAAATCCAATACTATCATACATTCCAGAATTAGGGTGAATAAACATCAAAATTGGTAAAACCTTTGATGAATCTGAAAATATTACAATTGCCAACGTAATTACACAGAGTAATAGCCTTAAAGAATTCAATTTTAAAACGATGCAAATCAGATTTAATATGTTTAAAAATATTAATAATAATAGTGTATAATCATGAGGTGAATTTATTTTTTTTTCATTCGTCATAGAAGAATATGCCTCGACTTTCTAAATTTGTTATTTTTTGTTATTTATCAATCAGTACTTTTTACATAATTTTACTATATCATTAAGAAAGCAAAAATATGTTAACAAGTATCTTACTTAATAAGTATATTATTTATATACTCTGTTATTTTATCTCCAAAAGGTTCTCTAGACGCAAAAACAAAATCTTTATTAAATAGTTGATTTATTTTCATGACACAAATATTTTTGAAATCAGAATTAAGGGGTCTATTCCAATTTTTAACAGTAAAAAACAATTTATTCGGTAATGGTAAGTTAACAAATTCACAAAAATCACTCTTAGTACAACCATTTTGATCGTTAAACTTATAAATTATATTATCAAAATTTATTCTCTGTTTTCTTCTTTCCCATTTTTCATATGCTTCTTTTTCACTTTTATAATGTAAAAACATTATTTCAATATCATCAAGTTTGCCAATAGGATAACTTCCAAATCTTGAATCGTTTTTCAATACATCAGTATATTTTGAATCTTCTGGTTTTATAAAAGTTAATTTAATTTTTAAATATTTTTTTAAATTTTTTATAAATTTTATATAATCTTTTGGCATAATAAATAAGCCAACAGTTGGGGAATTTTTTCTTAAATTATAACTTTCATAAATCATTCCACCCCAACAATTGTTACTGATAATAGTAAAATTTTGATTTTTTAATTTTTTCTTTCTTTTTTCTGCAAATGTTAATCTGAAAAATTTATTTATTTTTAATCTTATTCCTTCTATTTTTGACATAATCTTCTCACCTCTTAGTAACCAAATCAATGTACTCAAGTTCTAACTTTTTTGATTCTTTAATTATATTGAATTTTGACAATACAAATTTATTTTTGGATTCAGAAACTCTGTCAAGATTCAAAACATTCCTTCTCCATTCATTAATATCCAATTTTATAAACTTTGTATTTTCATTTATTTTAACTTCCTTAGTAACATTATTTGAAAATATGCACGGCAGACCATTGGCTTGTGCCTCAACACCAACTACTGGGAGCCCTTCATAAATCGAAGGCAGAGCAAATACATCAAAAGCATTGTATATTTCATTAGTATTACTTATACTGCCAGTAAAAACAACCATATCTTGGACATTCATTTCACAAGCATATTCCATAAGATAATTATCTAACGGTCCATTTCCGATTATCATTAACTTACAATTTGGTAATTTAGTTAAAAGTTCTATAAGAAATTTTTGGTTTTTTTGATTACACAACCTTCCAATATTGCCAATAACAAAATCACTTTCAACGTTATATTTTTTTCTCAACTTTTTCCTTAAAGTTTCATCATATTTAAATTTTTGATAATCAACACAATTATTTAACACAAAATATTTTTTTCTTCCAAACATAGCACTGCCAGCAGCTTCGGAACATGCAAAGTATTCATTTGCAAATCTTTTAGTAAAAATTAAAATAATATCATTTCTAATCTTGTTAAGAAATTTATCAGATGAACTTGTAGCATGAGAATGTAATATCCTGACCTTAACATTATATTTCTTGGCAAAATACAAAAAAATAACTCCTGTATTAGCAACATTACAATGAACTATATCAAACTTATTATTTTTAAAAAAATCATCAATTTTTTTTATATACTGGAATATATTACAATTTCTGTATAGTTCAACTATTTTTCCACCGTTATCTTCAATTATTTTATATCTACCATGATCTCTATCATTCAAGGTGGCAAAGGTGAATTCAAAGTTTGTTTTATCCATATTAATAAAGTAATTGCATATACACGCAGCAACACCGTTTGCCATACTGAGACTAGGAACAATTTGAAGTATCTTTATTTTCTTTTCCATAACCTTATTCACTTTTTCCTTTGCATTTTTTTAATATAAATTTTCAAACTAGAAGGTATAAGCATTTTTAAGTATGACTTAATATTTTTATTAACTGAAACATTTTTAAAATAATCATCACCATCAATATTTTGATAAAAATCATTTCTAGTTTTCAATCTCTTAGAAGGTGATTCAAGTTGCTTATTATATTTTATTACTTCAGAAAAGTTAACCGCTTCATACTCAATATTATTTTTCACTATTTCAAATAGCTTTTCACCATTTTTAGTATTTATTATTATTTCTGATACCCCGTTTTTATCAATGAAATTAGGTTTAATATGTTCTATTCCCCAGAAATCACCAATAGTAATATCGGCATTTCTTTCCTTTTTAGCATATTTACATACATAACAGCTTTCCCTATAGCAATTTGCCTCTAAAAAATTATTATAATATTTATCAAAATCAGCATTTATTTTTTTCTCGTATTTTTTTCTGTTTTTCTCAATTGTTGCCAAAGATTTAAATGTACCCCAATATGCGGCCTTTTTATTTCTAAATTCATATTTTAAAACTTTGCAGTTATCTTTCTTTTCTAAGTATTCAATATATTTGCTGAACAATTTCTGTGAAGGAACACCATGACAAATTATCTCAATGGTATACAGATTTTCATAATTTTTTTGCAAAAAATTTAATAAAGCATTAACCTGACAAGGCACTCCGCAAAATAATACTTTTTTATTTTCATTAAGTAATTTTCTTATAGTCAAAAAATTATCTTTTAAATCACTAATGACATATTTAGAGCCATACATTTTAACTAAATCTTTTTTATTATCCGTTATACTATGACTAACAATAAATCTATCATTCATAATCGATGCACAAACATAACCATTTTGTTCCAAAATAGCATTAGCAAAAACACCAAAAGCACCACCAGAACTTGATATTTTTTGAACATTTTTATCTTTATTTTTAACTGCATAACACATTGGTGCAAATGATTCTTTATTTTTTATTTCATTTAACCAAGGACATACTTTCCTACATAAACCGCAATTAACACATTTTTCTTTATCAACGATTGGATATAAAAATCCTTCTTCATCTTCCACCATTTTTATTGCATGTTTTGGGCAAATATTTTCACAATTTCTACACCCACAACAATCCTTTTTTGATTTTATATCTATACATTTCTTATCCATATTATTTCAAACTTTCCTTCAACCACGATAATGACTTTTCTCTCTCAATATTTATTCTCTTATTTACTTTTTCAAAGTCAATTTCTCTTTTTACTACATCCAAATCATTTTCATCTTGAGCAACTCGATTTTCTAATCCTGTAATTTTAAGTATACTTTGTAATCTTGTACTGTATTTTTCGGGATACACTATTACAAACGGAGTATTAAAATTTATAGAAAACGCAGTTGCATGAAATGAATCAGTAATTACATACTTTGCATTATCAATTAAGGCTAAAAAATCTTCAACTTTAGGATTGCACATAATTTTTCCTTTTTTGTAAAATTCATGCAATTGATAACTCAGAAATCTAACCTTTAAACCAGTTTTTTTAGATAAATTTTCGGCATACATATCGATTTTTTTATTTCTATTTAAGTTATAAACCAAAATATAATCATCGTTGCTATATTTATTTGAAGATATCTTTCGCCATTCTTCACCATTTAATAACAATGTTGGGTCAACAACATTTACACTTTCTTTAATTCCAAGTTTTGAAACAATATCAACTCCACTGGTTTCTCTTAAAGAAATACTATCATATCTTGATAAATATTTTTTTGTTTCTGCGATTTCATCAGTATCCAATTTGCTCTTTCCAAAACTAGCTGCATACGCAATCTTTTTCTTATCATCAGGAGCAAAACTTAAATAATAAGGATAATCAAATTTTTCATTCCACCCACAATTCCAAACTTGATCACTTCCAGTACAATATATATCGTAATCAAAATCATATTTTTCTAGTTCTTCTTTGGTTTTATATACTTTTGGAGTCAAAATAATATGCTTTTTTAAAAATGAGAAAAATGTATGAAATCTTAATACATACGATGGAAAAATAATAATTCTAGCAATAGTGCGTAATAAAAGACTATGTTCAAATTTAGCATTTTTATTTTTTATTCTTTTTAGCATACCAATCATAGTTAATCTTTCAGGATAATAATCTATCATCTCAACATCATATCCAAGATTTTTTATTTTTTCTTGCAATGCAAATGCTTGTAATACAGAGCCATAATTTACAACACGATGTAAAGTTATTATACCAACCTTCTTTTTATTTGCCATCATTTGCCTTCTTTCTTAAAAGTTTTCTGTAAACTAAGTCTCTTAAATTATTTGGCATATAGCATACAATAGCATGCGGAATAACAGATTTATAATATTCCAATTTAGTAAAATAGCCATTTTCTAGTTGCTCTTTTTTAAATTTTTTTATGCTCTTAAAATATTTAGAACCGCCTCTTCTTTTATAAAAATCAGCACCAATTCTCATGTATACTAAAACATCTTGAATATTATAGCATATACAATTATTTCTAATCATTCTTAACCACATGTCATAATCCTCACAAAGATAATATTCTCTATAATTTCCCGCTGACATTACAACTGATTTCTTAAATAATACAGAAGGATGTCTAAAAGGATTTCTTTTTTTAGAAAATTTAATTATATCTTCATTACTTTCTGGTAAAACGACACTACTTACAACATTGTCTATATCATCTATAAATTCTGATACATTTGACCCAACCATACCTAAATCTGGATTTTCTAAAAACATATTAAGTTCTTTCTCTATCCTATCAGGAACGGAGTAATCATCTGAATCCATCCTTGCTATATATTCATTTCTACAATTTTCGACTCCTAATTTTAGTGCTGGACCAAGTCCTCCATTTTTTTCAATTTTCACTACATTAAAAATCTTAGGATATTTTTCTGCATATTTTTCCACAACCGAATCTAATTCTTCCGTAAGTGGTCCATCTTCAACTAAAACAAATTCATCAGGTTTTACTGTTTGATTCATCATACTTTCTATGCTATATTCTAACCAATTAGGATTTTCTTTAAAATATACAGACATTAAAACACTGTATTTGGGATACTTTTTCACTTACATCTACTTCCTTTACTTCATAACATATAAATTAATAAACTTAATAAATTAAATCTTTTAATATTATACTAATTATTTATTCAAAGTCAAAGAAAAAAATAAATAATTAGTTAAAAAAAGAAACATTTCTCATAACCATTACTATATTACCACATATAGTAAATTGTTTCTATAAAAATGTTGTCACAAGTATATTAGTTTTATAAACATAATCAATCTGCATCATAATAAATGGCGATTGGTTTAATAATAGTAATAACCTCTTCTTTTGTTGGCAAAAAATTGATTAAAGCTGCATTTGCTCTACATCTAAGCAATGATGAAATATCATCATAACCGATTGGTTCAATGTCTTTACCAATTAAATTTGTCATTATTCCAACACAATTAAACTCACCTTCAAAAAGAAAGCCAAAATTTTTAGGATCTTCTAAAAGACATTTAGTATTCATAGGAATGAGAAAACCGTCATATGCTGAGAGCATAATTTCATAATTGTTAAATTCGTTTGATAAATTTAAATCTTTAATTTTCTGCTCTATATTATTTTTTTGCATTTCATCATCATTAAAAAATTTTTTTAATTTGTCTAAATCTTTAAAATCATTTAAGTTTATTATAGTAAAAACGCGACGTAATTCTGTATATTTACCATAATCGAATTCACTATTTGCATCAACTATTTTATTTCTTATATATTCATAGGCTTGATCAAACATCCTATCACCCAACACCTTATCATACGTTGTAACATTATTTTCAATTTGATTATTGATAGTCTTTTTTTCATAATTTAAGTTTGGCAATAATGATTTAATTTTTTTAAAAAATGGTACAATAGACAAACAATTATGGCTATTTATTTCGGCTTTAAAATCACTTTGGAAAGTGATATTGCTGTTATCTTGATTTTCTTCTTTTATTTTTTCTATTACTCCATTTTCTGATTGAGCTAATATTGATTTTATTTCATCATAATCTAAATATAAAAACTTTTTCATTTATCTTGCCCTTTCCTTAATTTTCATAATAAATTATGTATTTACTAACAGTAGTATATTATTTTTCAAGATGCAAGTCAAAAAAATTCTACTTTCCATAAAAAACCTATACCACAATATTAATTTATATGATACAATAACTTTGCTTTAAGTTAATTAGTGTAGTTTAGGGAGTGTTATTATGAATAGTGAAGCAACATTAGAAAGTACTAATTCTTTTTCTATTAGAAAGACATTATATTTTATAATTAAAAGATTATTTGATATAATTTGTTCTTTAATAGGATGCATATTCTTATTACCTATAGCCCTTATAGTAAAGATATCTTACTTATTAAGTGGTGATACTAAGACTATCTTCTATAAACAAAAAAGAATTGGTAAAAATGGTAAATTTATATATATTTATAAATTTAGAAGCATGGTAGTTAATGCTGATGAAGTATTAAAAGAATTATTAAAAGATCCTAAGTATAAAAAAGAATGGGATGAAAATCAAAAGTTTGAAAATGATCCTAGAATTACAAAAATGGGTAAAATTCTTAGAAAAACTTCACTAGATGAAGTACCACAGTTTATTAATGTTTTAAAAGGTGATTTAAGTTTAATTGGACCTCGTCCTTTAATTGAAGGAGAACTTGATGCTCATAATGGTAACCATGAAATTTATGAGGCCGTTAAACCCGGTATTACTGGCTGGTGGGCTGCTAATGGTAGATCTGCTACTACTTATGAAAAAAGATTAGAACTTGAATATTACTATGTAAAACATTGTAGTATTCTTCTAGATATTAAGTGCGTATTTAAAACTATTAAAGCTGTAGTATTTAAAACTGGTGCAAAATAAAAATGTGAAAAAAATCACATTTTTATTTTTGACTTCAAATCATAATACTAATCAAAAAACTTTCACAGAAGTTTAAATAATTATAATAATAATTTCAAAAAGTTAAATCTGGTCTTACTGGCTATTGTCAAGTAAACGATAGAAGTAATACTACTTTTGAAGAAAGACTAAAATTAGAAAAATATTATTCTAATCATGCTAGTCTTAAGATGGATATTAAAATATTATTTAAAACTGTATATGTAGTGCTATTCCATAAAGGAGCAGAATAAAGCGTCGCAAATGAATTAAAGCGACGTTTTCGTTTTTCTTGAATATTAAATTATTTCGTGTATAATACTTTGGTAAATGGAGAAATTTTATGAATGCAGGAGTAAATATAAATAGTTTTCAATTTAAAGTTAAAAATAGTAGAAAAGATACAACAGTACCATTCTTTTCTGATTTTTCTGAAAACAATAAAAATTGTCTATTAGGCAAAAATAATGTCATAGAAGCAATTAAGAAATTTTACACAGAAAATCAAGCACCAAAGTTAATTAATAGATATAAAAAATATTTTTTTACTAAAAAAGATAGTTACAAATTAACTGATGATGGCAATATTATCACAATCGCCTTTACTATTTGTTGTGGTGATTATGGAATTAAATCAGATATTATTAGTGTGGATACGCAAGAAATTGTTTATAATAAAACGATTAATAATGCTGATGTAAAGGACTTTAGAATAATGTTTGTTTTTCATAAAAATAAAAATATAATACATGATGACAAACAAGTTTATAAAGGAATTGTACTTATGGAAGTTATCGGTAAATATGGAATTAAAACAATAACTTATAGCATTTTTAGAGAATTTTTTTCCAATTATTTTCATGTAATTCCAATTTTCAATTCTATGGCTTCCAAAGATGAATTGGAGCAATTAATTAAAAATGGAGCATTTAAACAGGTACATCTCATAAAAAATAAAACAAATTCAGCTTTCTCAAGTATGTTTGATGTCAACGGAGGAAGAGAAGAAACCACAATCAACTTAATAAAGTTTAAAAATACCGAAACATTTGTGGAAAAGATTTTATCTTTAATATCTCAGGAACAAGAACTTTATGAAATTGGTGGTACTAGTTACAACGATTTGTCTTTTACAATAAGAACAAACGGAAGAACTAAAAAAATAAGTGTTAAAAATATAGAAGACTTATATTTAGTTGAAGATTTGCCTGATGACGTTTTAGAAAAAGATGGAACTCTAATACCTGAAAAGATCGATTTTGCAATGTTGCAACGCGCTAATTCTTATTTAAGTAATTTAGTTGATGGAAAGTGATAAAAATGAAAATAAACACATTTATGATTATTGTTTTGACTATTTATATCATATGGAATTTATGTGGTCCAAAAAGTGATTATATAAATATTTCAATAATTTTCAAAGAGCAAATTATGTCTATTCTACGAAAAAAAGAAGAAAGAAAAAACAAGGACATTTACAATTTTATTAATATATTCATAATTCCGTTTATCCTTTCTATTTTCATTGGTAATACTGATTTAATATCAATTGATTTTTGTCAAAACGTTATTAGTGCCCTTGCAATTTTAACATCTGTATTTTTAGCAATAATTGGAATAATAACATCTAAATCTTATAAAAATTGTAATGATAAGCAAAAGGAAATAATAGCCTCTACTTATAATTGCATTTATTTTTTAACAACCATATCAATCATTTTACTAATTTTATGTTTTTTCGCAGTTAGTTTAAAATATTATACTTTAAACACTAGTAAATATCTTTCGATTATTATCAAAATTTTAAAATTTTGTTTTAAAGTAATTGTATTTTACTTAATAGCAGAAATCATAATTAACATTTTTATTGTTTTGAGGCGTCTAGAACAAATATTTTATCTGACTTTTGATGATTAAAAAGGTAAGTCATCATATTCATGCTCTACTTTTATACTTTTTAGTCTAGAAATCAAGTTATCTATAACAATTTTTCTTTTAGTATTATCGCTTTTAATTAGTAACTTATAAAAATTTTTTACATACTTAACTGGTATCTTCAATTTTGGATAATATTTAAATTTACCAGATATAAAGGTGCTGATCAATTCTTGATTATTTTGAATATTTTCTTCCAAGGCTGACGATATTACTATTTTCTCCAGTTTGGAATAAATTTTTTCAAATTCAGTAATGAATACTGGTGATTCTAAATAATTTGCAATAGAGTCAGATAAACTTTTTGAAAAATTTCTATAAGTATCTATCTCACTTGGACTAAAATCAATTTGATTAAATAAATTACTTGAAATATCTTCTTTTATTTCTTCACAGCTTGAATACCTTTTCACAATACTATATTCTGTCATCTTACTTAAAATATTTTTATATAAAAATTCTTCATTGCCAATAAGCTGTTCAAACATTTTACCTATATAGTAAATTTCTGTTGAAAAGTTGTATTCATGATCCATAATAACCTCTTCCGGATCAGTGCTTACTGGCCAATTTAATAGAACACTATTTTTGGTATATATATCATTTAATTTCTTTCCAAAACCAAAATCTATAATTTTTAAGTTTCCATTTTTATCAATCATAAAATTGGCTGCTCTAATATCTCTATGTAATATCTTTTTTTCGTGTAAATAGCTAAATGCATTTATTGTATCAACAAAATAATTTTCCCACTTCTTATTATAATCCATAGGATTAATATTATCTATTGAAGTACCATCTATATATTCCATTTGGATATAACCAATTTTATTAATTGGATAAAGATAATAATAATAAATTCTGACAATATTTTCGTGGAATAATTGAAATAAAATCTTAATCTCATCTACAAATTTTTTATAACATTCATCTCTATCATTTCCTGGTTTAGGGTTATATTTTTTTATAGCAAAATGCATATCGATACTTTGGTCATAAAATAACTTCGTTTCTCCAGTTCCGCCTTCCCCTAGATTTCTAATAAATCTCATATTTTTTCTTGCATCAAATACAACTTCTTCATTTTCTAAATTTTTTTTCATCTCTTATATTTCACCTTATCTTTTTTAATATATAGTGCTACACTTCAAATTCTTTTACTTTTGAAATCATCAAGTTATCAAATTCTAATAAATAATCTGTCTCTAAATAGTCAATACTTAATCCGATAAAATTAAATAACTTATTTTCAGTATTCAAGATATTTGTAATAGATACATTAAATTTTGCAGAAACGTCTGCAATAGTATGAACATCTAAATTTTTATTATAGCCAAATCTGTATTTTATTTTTTCGATTTCTATGTTTTTGAAATAAGCATTATTTTTATCAAAATTAGAAATTATTTCATCAAGTTCAAAAGCTAATTTATAAACAATTTCAGCCGTTTCAATTTGTTTCTTATTTAAATTTAATCTTAAAAGTATGTTTTCTATTGTTAAAACAAATTTTCTTTCCATTTTTAACTTATTTATAACTAAAATCGATAATATAACATCATATAGCATTTCTTGGGTTATTTCTAACAAACCATTTACTAATTCGGAATAATCTTTAACTAAATACTCAGATTCAAAGTCATTTCCTCTTTTTCGGTTACATTCTGGGCAAAGAATTCTAATATTACTTTCATCGGAGCTACCGCCCTTTGACCATGGAATTATATGATCAAACTGAATATCCTTATCTAAAACGGTTTTGGAACAAATTTGACAAGTATTGTTGTCTCTTCTAATCACTTTAAATTGAACTTCTCTTGAAATAACTCTAGAAATACTTCTGAGTTCCTTTGTTTCAGTGAACGGTTCTGCAACCATGAATACAGGACACACATGACCAAATATTCTGCATTTTTTCTGAATATTCTCGCATTTAAGTGGCATATATTCTACAAGAGAACCATATGGGCAATATTTAATTTCCCAACACGGTTTACAAATTGCTTTAACGCGTTTATTCCAATCAATTTTTTTAGCCCATTCTGTTATTTCCACAATTTATGCAACTCCTATTCTTCTTTTTGATAATATTAATTACTTCATTATTTATTATAATATACTTTTTCTCTAAATTAATGAACTACGAATTAAAAATTCATAATACTTAAAAAAAATAACAAAATATTTTGCTTATTTGCAACAATTAAAGAGAAAATAGATGAAAATCACTCAAATACCAATTGGCTTTCTTATAATTTATAGATATAGACTATAAAAAAATATCACTATCTCTAATGATATTTATCTAAAAAAATTTATCTATATACTCTAACAAGTATAATGGAATATTTATTATCTTCCCATCTTGTTTCAAATTATTAGGAGATAATCTTATAGATATATTATTATCGTTTTCTTTATTAAACTTAGTTAAAATGTTATTATTAGTACTTATATTTGCCTTTACTTCAATTGGTATAATGTTATTCTTATATTGAATAACAAAATCTATTTTCTTTCGATCAAATGTATAATAATGTAAATCACTATCAAATTTTTCTGTTAGCATACTACAAACAAAATTTTCGGTAAAAGAACCCTTAAATTCTTCAAATAACCGATTTCCATCAATAATGATATTACTATCTAAATCTGTCATTCTTCTAAGCAAGCCCACATCTAATAAGTAAATTTTAAATGATGATAAATCGTTATAAGAAGAAAGTGGAAAAGCACATTTGCTTAAATTATAACATTTATGAACCAAATTCGCATCATTTAACCAGTTTAAGGCATTTTCATACTCACGAGCCCTGGCTCCTTCTTTAATTGTTTGATAAACAAATTTTTTATTATCTCTAGCAAGTTGTGAGGGAATACCACTCCACACTAGCGACACTTTAATTGCTTCGTTTGCATTTAAATGTTTAGAAAAGTCGTCTTCATAAGCCTGTAAGATATTTTTCTGTAAGTAATTTACTCTTTCGATATCCTTATCATTTACCCAACTATTAACAACCTCAGGCATACCACCAATAATATAGTATTTTTTTAACTGCTCAATTAACTGTTCATCAAATATCTTTGGTATTTCTTGAATTTCTTCTATTGATTTCATATACTCAACTAAATTTTCTTTACCATCCGCTATTAAAAACTCACTAAATGTCATGGGATATAAAGTTAAATAATCTACTTTACCTACTGGAAAAGAAGTATGAGATAACTTGATTCCTAAAAGAGAACCAGCCGCAACTATGTGGTATTCTGGAGTTTCCTCTGCAAAATACTTTAATGAATTTAATGCATCTGGACATTCTTGAACTTCATCAAAGATTATTAAAGTATTAACTGGCTCTATTTTCCTACCAACAACAAATGACAATTGTTCAATAATTCTTTTAGGGTCTTTAGTGTTTACAAAAAGGTCCGCTAAACTTGAATCATGATCAAAGTTAAAATAAGCCATATTGTCATAATAAGTATTAGCAAAATCTTTTAAAATGTAAGTCTTACCTACTTGTCTTGCTCCACGTAAAATAAGTGGTTTACGATATTTGCTATTCTTCCACTCTATTAATTTATCTGTTAAAAATCTCTTCATTTCTATCACCTAAATTAATAATATCACACTTTTGCAGGCATTTTAACCATTTTTATCACACTTTTGCAGACTTTTTTGGTCTTTTTATCACACTTTTGTAAATTTAGCAATTTTAGCAAGCACTAAAATATTATTACCAACATAATCATTAAATACTTCGATGGTGGTCTCGAACCAATTAAAAACCCTTAATAAAAGAACTAATCTTTCTTTAAGACTAGTCCTCTATCTTCAGACTTATTTTCTTGTTTTATAATTTGTTTATAAATAATATCTTTATAACTTATAAAAGCATCTTTACCAATAAATACATACTTACCATCTTTAGTATAAAACTTAGGAATAACCACATAATCATATTGTTCAAATCTTGAATTCATATGATAAGCTAAAATTATGCCCTCATTTTCATATAAAGCAATATATACAGAATATCCATTAAAGCGTGTATAATTAGAATCAAACTCATCATCTAAATCTTTAATGGGCTCTGTTCTTTGAAACTGATAGCCAACATATGTAGCACACTTAAAAAACTCTTCTAAACTAATAAACTCTTTATTAACATCATCGATACTTTTATATCTTTTAACAAAATCATCACAAGTAAGTACATACCCATTATCTTCTTTTAAATGCCAAAACTTACTTAATCCACCTAAATAAATAGAATTATTTCCCTTATCTTCATCTTTTTTAATATAAATATTACTCACCATAAAACTCACTTTCCAACAAGTAATTATTATACTATATTTCTTTCTATCTTGTAAGTTCTATTTTTACATTTATAGCACATTATATAAGACTATTTCATTAATTAGCTATATATCTAATTCTTCTTCTATTCGTTTCTTTTTCTTATCTAGCATTCTTAGAACAAATGCATCATAGTCTTCCTTTGGATAACAATTTTTTTTGTGAGTTGTTGATGTTCCAAAATATTTAGATAAGCCCTTAAAAACACCATCCACCAATGAATTTTCACTAGTAGTATAAGTTAATTCGGAATATAATGTTTTTAATTGTTCTAAATGTTTTTCTAAAGATAAGTTGATATTTCTAGGAATTTTAGTTTCTTTTATTTTTCTTACTACTAACTTATCGATATCATAATTATTAGCTTTTTCACTTTCAGTTCCTTTTCTTATAAAAATATCACCATCTTTTATCTTTTCACCATCTTTACAACAAACATATGGTAAATCAAGTGGTTTATCTTCAACAATTAGAATTTGAAATTTTTTACCAATCATTTTATCATATTCAGAATTATCATAAGAAAAATCTTTTATATAATAACTCAAAGACGCAGGTAAATATCCCTTTACTTCATTTCTTAAATTAGCAGCATCCTTAAATTTATCTAAACCACTTATATCAAAAGTTCCATCTTCATTTTGCGTAACTCCAAACACAATACAGCCGCCACCAGAATTTGCCATTGCCAATATATGCCTTGCTTCCTTTTCTTTATCTGGCCACTCTTTTTTAAAGTCTAAATAATCTTCTTCTCCCAAATGATTTTGTAATAAAATTCTAAAATTTTCCCTAGTAGGATTCGTTAAAATTTCATATAATTCATCTTTATTTAACAATTGCATAGCTCATACCTCCCATATCTATTAATTTTCACCAATAGTATAACACTTCAAAAACAACTTTTCAAAAACTCCTTATAAATTTGTAGATATCTTTTTTTCATATATTCCTACACTATCTAAGTCAATATTACTCCTTTAAACTATATACTCCATTACTTTTATAAACAACTCTTGCAACTATTCTATTCCCATCTTTTATAATATAATCCTTACTACCTAATATTATATAGTAATTCTTTTCTTTAAACTTCTTAAAAATACTATCTAAACTATATATTTGTCCTTTATAAAAGCATATCTTATATTTAAAATTCTTATCATATCCAGGATAGATACTATCTAAATCTTCTAAGTATTCCTTATTCATAAAATTCATATTACTTCTTAAATTAATATATTTATTAACTATATTATATCTTTCTTCGCAATTCATAAGTTTTAAAAATAAATATCCTACATCACTTATAAAGTACTTACTTTTATACTTCTTTTCCTGTAAGTTATTTAACTCTATTATCATCTTTTTATTATATAAGTAAGTAAAATCTTCCTTATTTATTTTAATATCTTTACATAAATAACCACTCGTATTATTAATTATAATCTGTTGCATAAACATCACATCATCATTTTAATATATATTACTTTTTTAGCAAGTTACTATTTTTCTTATTTAGTTATCCCATTTCTTCTAAATTATCTATTTATACTTACTAAACTTTATCTTTTACTCATATTAAAGCTTAAAAAAAAGAATATTACTAGCAAAAGCAATATCTTTTTATTTTATTAACTTATCTTAATTCCATAACTTATTAGGATATTCACCACTATCAGTTAAATCTTTTAGAGCCTTCTTTACAGTATCGGCATCTTCTCTATAAGTAACACCATACCATATGCTTGATGTATCTAATACTTTAACAGTTATATCTTTTTTAGCTATATGTTCGCAAACAACATCAGGTATTAAGAACTCACCTTCATTTAAATTATCTTTATGTTTATAAAAATATTCTTTAATATCTTTATTTAGAATATCAAAAATATCTTTAGTAAATAAGAACATGTTCATTGATACTAAAGTATCATTACTTACCTTAAATGATGCCTCATTATTTAAAGGACTAGCCGTAATAACATTATCTACTTCTTCTACTTTTGATTCTACTAAGCTTGTTAAGTAGCCATTACTTGATGAACACACCCCACGTTTAACTGCCCCGTTAGCTGTTAAGGTATTGGCAGCCCTGTAACCTACCATTCCAAAGTTTGGACCCGTAATTCCACTTTTTAAGAATGAAGCAGCCTTCATATAAGCATCTCTACCATAGAAATCATCAGCATTAATAATAGCAAAGTTACCATTTACAACATCTTGACAACAATAAATTGCATGTGCTGTACCCCAAGGTTTAACTCTATCATTATCTAAATATTCTTCTGGTATATTATCCATATCTTGGTAAACATAACTTACCTCGATTTTACCTTCTACTCTTTTACCAATTGTTTCTTTAAAAACTTCTGCATTTTCTCTTTTGATAATGAATACTACCTTATCAAAGCCAGCTTTTATCGCATCATAAATTGAATAATCGATAATAAATTCTCCATTTGGTCCCATTGGTTCAATTTGTTTTAAGCCACCGAATCTTGAACCCATTCCAGCAGCCATAATTACTAATTCCATCTTAATTTACCTTTCTTATCCCCTTAAAATTCTTCATGATTTTTTTTATTCCAAAGCGACTACTAAAAGCCACCGTATAAAAAGTATTATCCATAGCAACGATTGTCCCTCTACCATATAAAGAATGCATTAAATGGTCGCCAACTTTAAACTCTAAAGACTCACCATCATTGTTATAGAAACTACTCTTACTTGAGAAAGTTGGAATCTTACCAACATTTTTACTTCTTAAATGCTCAAGTCCCATACTCTTAACTTTAACATCTAGTAAATCCTTATCAATTTCTTTAATAAAACGTGATGGTGGATTTACTTGTTCCCGACCATAAAGGATACGACTATGGGCATTAGTTAAGTATAAAACTTTACGTGCTCTTGTTATACCAACATAACACAAACGACGTTCTTCTTCAATCTCAGCATCACTGCCAAAAGAGTTTTGGTGAGGAAAAATTCCTTCTTCCATCCCACATAAGAAGACACAATCAAATTCCAAACCCTTAGCACTATGAATAGTCATTAAAGTAACCGCATCTTTTTCTTCTTTATGTTCACTAATATCAGCTACTAAAGATATTTCTTCTAGAAAATCACTTAAGTTAACTGATCCTGTTCTTTCTTCGAACGAAGCCGTAACCGATTTAAATTCCTCTAAGTTATCTAATCTTAAATCATTTTCTAAAGATTTCTCACTAGTAAGACTTTCCTTCATTCCACTCTTATCAATAACATAATCAATAAACTCTGTTAAAGATAAATTATCTTGAGCCTTAATCATATCTAAGATTAATTCTTTAAAGGCAAGTTCCCTACCCTTACTAATAGCATCAAACATACTACTACCTATTCTTGTAGCCTCATTACTTAAATTTTCTATAGCTTTTTCGCCTATACCTCTTTTAGGTTCATTAATTACTCTTCTTAAAGCAATATCATCATTTTGATTATTAATAAGTTTTAAATAACTTAATAAATCTTTAATTTCTTTTCTTTGATAGAAGTAATAAGCTCCAACGACATTATAAGGTATATTTTCTTTTAAGAATACCTCTTCTAATAAACGAGACTGTCCATTAGTACGATACAATATTCCAATATCTTTATAATCATACCCCTGATTATATAGTTTCTTTATCTCATCGATAATAGTTAAAGCTTCCATCTTACCATTTTCACAAGTAATATACTGAGTCTTAACTCCATCCCCAATAGTACCCTTTAAATTCAATTCTTTACGTTCTTTATTATTTCTAATAACACAGTTTGCACATTCTAAAATATTATTCGTACTACGATAATTACTTTCTAAAGTAACAACATAAGCATCTTTATAATCTTTTTCAAAATTTAATATATTTCTAAAATTAGCATTTCTAAATCCATAAATAGACTGATTAGCATCCCCAACTACAAAAAGATTACGATATTTACTAGCAAGCAACTTATTAAATTGATATTGTACTTCATTAGTATCCTGATACTCATCTACTAAAATATATTTAAACTTTTCTTGATACTTATCTAAAATTTCTGGATACTTTTTAAATAACTCTACTGGTAATACTAACAAATCATCAAAATCTACCGAATTATTTTTATGTATTAATTCTTGATAAGTTTGATATATATCTAAAACTCTTTTTTCAGATATCGTATTAAATAAATTATCTATTTCTCTAGAACTTAAATTTTCATTTTTAATAAAACTAATTCTATTACGAACATAAGAAGGTGCAAGTTCCTTAGGATCTATTTCCTTATTTTTCATAATTCTTTTAATCAAACTTAAGACATCATCACTATCTAAAATAGTAAAGTTAGACTCTAACCCACATTCCTTACTATTTTCTCTTAAAATTCTCACTCCTAAGGAATGAAAAGTACCAAGAAAAGCATAATTACCTGGTACTAAAGTTTCTACTCTTTCTTTCATTTCTTTAGCGGCTTTATTAGTAAAAGTTATAGCAAGTATATTATAAGAAGGAATACCATTATCAATTAGATAGGCTATCCTTGTTGTTAAAACTCTTGTTTTTCCTGAACCTGCTCCTGCTAAGACAAGACATGGTCCGCTAAGATGCATCACGGCTTTTTTCTGTTCATCATTTAGTGTGTTTAAGTAATCCATATACAATAATCGCCTCTAGCTCTTATTATACCAAAGCTTACTCTTAAAGCCAAGAAAAAGCAGGCATTTTAACTACTAAATATATAAATAAATACTAGAAAAAAACGATTATAGATATTCTACAATCGCTACATTCTTTCTTAATTTATCAATTAAATCATTTTGATCATATTTATTAAATATTTCTGTAAAACTACTATTATCCATTAGAAACATTCCATAATAACTATTAAATATTTCTTTATAGTTTTCTACTCCTAAATCTTTTAAATAATCTAAATTAGCACTTACTAACTTTTCTTCTAAATCTAACTCTTTTTTAATAGCAGGTGTAACATTATCATTTAACCACTCTATTTCTGAATTACTAAATCCATAATTTTTTAAATATTGCATAAATCCTCCTACAAGCTTTCTAAGACATTTTTAGCATCTTCTATACTCTTAGTTGAATTATAGAATAAACTAGCTATTAAAATATCTTTATCAGCTTCATCAGTCGTATTATTTATTAAAGTTATTAAGTTTCTCTTAGTATTTTGATATGAGAAAGATAAACCATCAATTATATAAGTATTACCCTTACATACACAAATACTTTCTAATTTTTGTTCTAATCTTGTATATTCATCGAACTTACCAGCATCACTTAATTTTATATTAAAAATATCATTTAAATTAGTATCCAAAATATCTATAAGTTTACTATCTACTACTTTACTTAAATCACTAGTTAATTTATTTATATCTTTATCAATAGGTACTTCTTTTTCTACTAACTCTTCTAAAATATCTTGTCTAAACACATAACTATTATACGTTAAAACATTATTTTTTTCTTCTGTATAAGGTATATTATATTCATTACAGAATAAAATACGTTTTAAAATACTATAAACATCTAAACTTAGAGCATTAACATCATAAGTTAATAAGTCACTTTGATTATTTTCTATAATTAAATCTATTCTTCTTACTAACTCTGTTGGTTCTAGAGTTAAAGGATTAAATGCTATACGACCATTAGGCATTTTTAAATCTATCTTATAATCTTCTAAAGTCTTTAAATTCTTTTTCATATCTTCATTACTTACAAGACATAAAACAGCGCCATTTTTTTGTAATTCAACATCACTAGGCTTATAACCAAATTCATGTAGACTTACAACATTGTCTAAATAATTTTCTACACCATTTTTATAAGCAACTAAAGGAATATTTGCAAGTTCTATATTTCTATCACTAGCTAATTCTTTTATGCTATCATAATCAATCTTACTTGTATCAAAAGGTTTAATTAAAGCAATATCAGAAGCACTCTTCTTTAATTTTTCTAAAACTTTTGTATCGAAATTGGCATCTTCAACTAAATTTTCATCATTATTTTCTGCAATTTCTTTTTCATTAGTTTCTTCTTCTTTGATTTCTTTAGTATTTTCTGTATCAGAACTACTTGTATTTAAAGAACCAAATATATCATTCATCTTACTTTGTAATTCATCAAAAGAAATAATTCCCTCTTCACTATCTTTTGGCTCTGCTTCTTTTATTTCTTCTTTAGTTTCCGTATCATCTTCAAATAGATTCTTTAATTCTTCAAAAGATATAGGAGTTTCGTCTTCTAATTTTTTTTGATAGTCTTCTTCTTTTTCTTCGTTTGGTTTAGCATCATCGCAAGTTTTATCATCAGGTTCTTCTTCAACTATTTCTTTTTCTTTGGTATTATCATTAAAATCAAACATATCTGGTCCAAAACTACTAAAGAAATTATCATTATCATCTTCTAAAACTGGTTTTTCTTCTGTCTTTGTATCAGTTTTTTTAGCTTCTTCAGAACTTTCTTTCTTAGTTTCTTTATCTTCGTCTAAATCCACTTCTTTTAAAGCTTCAACGATATTATCTAAATCAACATATGTTTCATTATCATCTAACACATCAGCATCAAATTTAAAGTTTTTAAAGTATGGCATTAACTCATCTTCAGGGAACATAATAAGTTTAGCAGCCACATAAGCTTCATCTTTACTGAAATCCAAATTTTTTAAAATTTCTGTTACTTCATTACGAGTTCGAATACAACTACCACTACTAGCTTCTTTAATTAAATCAGATAAAACTTTTTGATCTTCTAAAGCTTTATCTAGCTTTTCTTGATAGATATTAACATTATTATTAGCCGAGATAAGTTTTTCTTCATCTTCTTTAATAGCACTCTCTAAATCATTAATATCATTATTACGAATTTCAATTTGAAGTGGTAATTGATTAGTTAATTTATTCAAATCTTTATCAACATCAACATTTAATTTTAAAACACTAGTAATAAGTTTTAAATCAGTATCTTTTAAACTATTAAATGCTTCTAAAAGAATATCTTTCTCTTTATTTAAAGCATCTATTTCACTTTTTATATTAGTAATTTTTTGATTCTTAGTGCTAATACTTTTTTCTTTTTTTAATGCGGTATTAGTATTATCATCTATTTTTTTATGTAAATCTACTAAAATAGTTGACTCTGGTTTTAATAGATTTTCAATCTTTTTTAATATACTTTGATTATTTTTCATCACACTAACTCTCCTATTTTCTTTTCTATTATATCAAAACTACTACTTAAAGTAAATTATTTTCCCTAAAACTTCCCCTATTTATTTTTTTATAGCAATTCCTAAATGGCGATATGCTTTTTCCGTTGCTATACGTCCTCTTTGACTTCTTTTAACAAATCCCTCTTGTAGCAAAAAAGGTTCTACTACTTCTTCAACTGTTGTTACTTCTTCACCAATTGAAGTGGCAATAGTTCCAGCACCAACTGGTCCCCCATTAAACTTTGTAATTAAGGCATCTAAATATTCTAAATCTAGTGAATCTAAGCCATATTCATCAATTTTTAATCTATTTAAAGCTTTTTTAGTGGTTTCTAAACTTATAGTCTTATCTCCAGCAACTAAAGTAAAATCACGTACCCTTTTAAATAAACGGTTGGCAATACGTGGTGTTTTACGACTTCTCTTAGCAAGTTCCATTGCTGCCATTTCATCAATAGGCATTTTTAAAACTTTAGATGTTCTAATAATTATTTGTTTTAATTCTTCGTCCGTATAATAATTTAATTTAGAAACAATACCAAAACGGTCACGTAAAGGACTAGAAATATTACCAGCTCTCGTTGTTGCTCCTACTAAGGTAAACGGTGGCAAATCTATTTTTATATTTCTTGTATTGCCATCTTGTCCAACTACAATATCTAACTCAAAATCTTCCATAGCAGGATATAAAATTTCTTCGATAAATCTTGGCATACGGTGAATTTCATCAATAAACAAAACATCGCCTTCTTCTAAATTTGATAAAATGGCAGCTAAATCGCCTGGTTTTTCAATCGAAGGACCTGATGCTGTTTTAATATTTACCCCTAGTTCATTAGCAATTATATGAGCAAGAGTTGTCTTTCCAAGTCCTGGAGGTCCATAAAGTAAAACATGGTCTAAAACTTCATTACGCATCTTACAAGCTTTAATAAACACTTTTAAATTTTCTTTAATCTCTTCTTGTCCAACATAATCATCTAAAGTTTCTGGTCTAATATTTTTATCAAACTCATCCTCTTTTAAATTAACATTGTATATATCATTATCATCTAGCATTATTCCACTTCCTTATTATGTTATATATCTCTTGAAAATTTTTTGCTCTTAATCCTTTATATTCTTTATTATACCAATTATCAATTAAAATAGTCTTAATACCATAATTATTTACATCTTCTATTTGTATAACGGCATCATCAATAAATACATCGATTCCTAAACTTTTACAAGCTTCACCCTTTTTAGATAACCCAATATAACAATCAGTAAACTTAAAGCCTTTACTAATTAGATCATTCTTCGTAATGCTTAAAATATCTAACTTTTCATCTTTCTTTCTTCTCGTTAAAAAGTATATCTCATATCCTTCATTATATAACTTTTCCAAATAATATAAGGCATCCCCTTTAGGTTTAGCTTTTAAATATAACTTATTCTTTCGAAAATAATTAAAGAAAGCTTTTTTTTCTTCACTAGTCCAATAAAATCTTTCATGAAAATCATACTTAGTTATATCTTGATAACCCTTATTTTCTAAAAAATACTTATCAAAATATCTAGCAGCCTCCTCAATTACATCAAAGGTATTCATTACTGTATCATCTATATCAATCCCTATTTTCATCTTTTACCTACTCATTAATAATTTTAATGCTTCCTTAATTTGACTTTCTAATTCTTTAGTAGCATCCACTTTAGGTAATATAGCTTTAATATCTGCCTTTTTATATCCTAATGATTCTAATACACTTACTAATTCATCTAAATCATTAACAGCAAATAAATCTTGATGGTCAGCAAGTTTTCCTTTTAAATCTAAAATAATTTGTCTTGCTAATTTATCTCCTACTTTAGGAAATTTTGTTAAGTAAACTAAATTTTCTCTTTCAATAGCCTCTATTACATCATTAGTATTACCAGTAGATACCATAGGTATAGCCATTTTAGGTCCAAGTCCCTTAACATTTATTAATCTTAAAAACAAATTCTTTTCTTCTCTTTTTTTAAATCCATAAAGAGTATACTCATCTTCTCTAATATAGTTATATAAATAAATAGTATATTCTAGATTTTCTCTATATACATAAGGATTACCAACATACACTTGATAACCTATACCATTATTTTCTATAACTACATAGTTACTACCTATTTCTTTTATTATTCCCGTTATATAGTTTAACATACTTAATACTTCCTTTTCTTTCTCATATTATCAACCACAAATGCCTTTGTCAAGCCAATATAGAAATTTTTAAACAGTATTTAAAGCGCATTCTAAATTTAGTTACTTAGGGTAATTTATTCTTAAAGTTTAGTTAGAAAAGACCTTTTCTATCTTACATAGTAAAGGTCTAAAAAAGCTTCAATTGTTTTAGCATCTGTACTTCCACTAAAAGTATGAACAACATTACCATTTTCAATTATATAAGTAATTGGTGTTCCTGTTACAACTAAATAGTTACCAATATTTTCTGTTTTATCTAAATTACTCATATTTACCTCATAAGCACTAATGCCTAGATTACCTAAAGCACTTTTTAACTCTGGTAAAAATTCTTCACAATAACCACAACCAGTTTTAGTAACTACTAAAATACTTCTTTTACTAGTTTGAAATAATTTAGTAAAGTCCTTATATTTTAACTCTGTTAATATACCATCCGTATTTGGCAAGGTATCTAAAGTAACTTTAATATCTAATTCTTTTACTGGTACTTTATCTACTTGCGATGCATGTGAAGTTGTCTCTTCTAAATTAGTTGTAACTTTATTAACATCTTTATTACTTAATAAATAATAAACCGTAAATATTGCAAGCCCAACCGCTACTAATGTTAAAATACTTACTAAAATTGCTTGCACACTTTTATTCATATTTTTATACTTCTCCTTTTACTTTTAAAGATTTAAATACCTTTTTCCATAAGTCCTTACTTGAATAATTTAAAATACCAACTTTATAAACTCTAATACCATATTTAAACAAAACAATACAACTTATAAATAAAACAAGTGCTGATATTCCAAGATCAACTAAACTAGTCTCACCTAAAATATAAGTTATAGGAGCCACCATAGAAGATAAGAAAGGAATATAACTAATTACTTTAATAAATAAAGAACCTTTAAATGCTGAGGCCATTATTCCTATATAATAACCCAACATTAGGATAATCATTAAAGGAGTTTGTAATTGTTGAAAATCTTCCGTTGATGTTGTCATTGATGCTAAAACTCCTGCTAAAGTAGCATAAATAAAGAATGATAATAAGAAGATTATAATTAAGATTGGTGCTCCATTTATAAGTAAATTTAGAGTACCACTAGCCTTTAGAGAATTAAATAAATTACCAATAATATTAGACTCACCAACTCCTGTACCAATACCACCATGAATTAAAATTCCAATTCCACTATATAAAAATAGTAACAAAGATTGCAAGATAACAAATATTGTCGAACTAGCTATTTTACTTAAGAAATGCACCTTCGCAGGAACATTAGAAATAATTATTTCCATACCTCTTGTAGTTTTCTCATCATTAATTTCTGCTCCAATCATCTGAACTAATAAAACAATTAACATGAAAAATGGTACCAAGAAAACTATTAAACTCATATTAGTCGCATCTTCACTAGCCGTAATCTCTTTTTCATTAGTAATAACTCTATTAATACTAATAGGACTAGTAATCTTAGCCAGTTCCTCACTACTTAAGCCATTATAATTTAAAGCAACACTACTTTTCATTCCCGTTAAGCTACTACTTAATAAATTATAAGTAACTGTATCTATTTTATTATAAGAAATAATATCAGCTTTTAAATACTCTATTTCATCATAACTAATATTAACAATAATATCATCCGTATCATTTATCTTACTCTTTAAAGTATCAACATCATCACTACTATAAGCTACTTCATAAGTTCTTTCATCATTTAATATCTTTTTATTAGTATCAAAATAAGCATTAAACCCTTCTAAGTAATTATTATCCCCTGTTAAATAAATATTAATAGTTTCTTTAAAATCTCCCCCAAAAACATTAATAATTTTATCAATATTAATAACCCCTATTAAAAGAATACAAAGTAGGACATTAACTACTCTAAACCATTTCGTATCCATTTTCTTTTTTATACTTTGTTTAATTAAAAACCAGGCTTTACTTTTCATATGCTTCCCCTACTTTACTTATAAATATTTCATTTAAAGTTGCCTCTTCAACACTAAATTTAGTAACACTCTTAAAAGTTTTAACGACTTCAAATACTTTATCTACTACTGTATCATCACTTATTTTAATGATGTAAGTATCAGTACCAGCTTCTTTTATGATATCAAGTACACCATCAATATCTTTTAACTTATCAACATCACCCTTACAACATAGTTGAATATTTTTCTTCCGATACTTTTTCTTTATATCCTTTAGGTTACCTTGTAAAACACTTTTACCATGTACTAAAATAACTAATTCATCACAGAATAACTCTACATGTTCCATTCTATGTGAAGAAAATATAATCGAAGTACCCTTATTTTTTAACTCATTTATCATCTTCATAAATTCTTCAACATTAATAGGATCAAGTCCACTAAAAGGTTCATCTAAGATAAGTAACTTAGGTTCATGCAAAATAGCCGTAATAAACTGTACTTTTTGTTGATTACCTTTACTTAATTCTTTTATCTTTCTATTTTTATACTCACTTATCTTAAATCTTTCTAATAAGACATCTAATCTTTTTTCAATAGTTTTTTTATCTAAAACTTTCAAAGTTCCATAAAATATAGCCTGTTCTAAAACCGTAAGCTTTAATAAAAGACTGCGTTCTTCGGTTAAGAAACCTATTTTATCCGTAACGCTATAATCAATTGGTTTTCCATCCAACAAAATAGTGCCTTCGTTCTTATCAAGTAAGTTAATTATCATCCGAAAAGTTGTCGTCTTTCCAGCCCCATTAACACCAAGTAAGCCAAATATTTCACCATCTTTAACTTTAAAAGACAAATTATCGACAGCTTTAAAATTACCATAATATTTTGTTACATTTTTAAGTTCTAACATTTTAACCTCTTAACTTTTCTAAAATTTTAACTTTTCAATCAAATAATACTTTATTATTTCTAATTCTGGCATTGAAAAGTTAGCATATTTCATAATTTTATCTAAACTTATTTCATCTTTCATCATAAGATATGCAACATAAATAGAATTACTTACCCCATCTATTTCTTCTTCCTTAGTAGTAAAAGCCGAAGCTAATCTTAGAATTGCCTTTCCTATTTCTAAAGAAGGTTCTATTTTCTCTTCTTTTTCTATTATTTTACTATCAATACTATATTCTTCTTTTAAAACATCTTCTATTTTTTTAATAATCTCGTCTCTATTACCATTTCCTAAATCTAAAAGAATCTTTGTATCTTTATTATCTGTTGCCACCAACAGCTTTATTACTTTTTTTCCCATAAAAAGTCCTTTCTAAAAACGTCTACTACTAGTCTTAGAATATCTTTATTCTAGCCTTAGACTAAACAAATATTTTCTTAATAATAACTACTAGTAAAATTTAAGTTTTACCCTTATATCATAACACACAAATTCCTTTCTAAACAATTCTAAAATAGCTTTATTTTTAATTTTTTTCTAAAGAAAAAGCATCAATTATACTTTAGTAAACTGTATACCTTAAATTTACTAATTTTTCTACTTCTATTACTTTAAAAGTCTAAAATTTTTCTCATAAATTCTAATCCATTTTAACAAACTTATTATTTCTTAAGAATAAAGATTTTACAAATCACATAAAATTTATTAAAGAAAGAGGAATTTTATGAACAAGCAAAATCTATGGTTTATTACTTTATTTAGTATTATTTTAGTCTTAAGTATTTATTACATTAGCATGCCTTCTAATATCTTAGAAGAATATACAAATACAAAAAATGATAATAGCGATACTACGGTAAACGAAATTACCCCTTCTACTTCCTTAGTTGCCCTTCGTGTAGCATCCGATGAAGAATTACTAAATAATATTAATAATCTTCAAAGTACTATTACCGACAAAGAAAAAACAGTTGCTGAAAAAAATAATGCTTATGAAGAACTAATGACTTTAAATGAAAATAAAGGTTTAGAAGAAAATATTGAATCCAAACTAAAAGAAAAGTTTGAATATGATTCTTTTGTAAAAATTAATAAAGACCAAATTAATATTGTTATCTCTAGTACTAAACATGATAAATTAATTGCTAATAATATTATTAAAGAAGTCCAAAGCATGTTTGATACTAAAAAATATATTACAATTAAATTTCAATAGTTAACTAAATAATAATAAAACATAAAATACTATAGAAAGTTGGTATATTTATGAGTTTATTAACAAAAAGAGAAAAAGAAATATTTACACTCCTACTTAAAACAAAAACAACTAAAGAAATAGCAAGCATTCTTCGCATTAGCGAAAAAACAGTTCGTAATCATATTTCTAATGTTATTCAAAAATTAGGAGTAACCAGTAGAAGTAGTGCCATTATTGAACTATTAAAGACAAAAGATTTAACTCTTTAAGACCACATCATCTGGTCTTTTTTATATCTTTTAACTATATAATTTATTAGGTGGTTTTTATGTTTAATAATATTAAAAGAAAATTACTTATTTCTTTTTTAACCCTTTTTGTTCTAAGTTTAGTCTATCTTTTTCCTACTAATAAACAGTATGAAGAAACTCTTAAGTTTAAAGAAGCCAAGTATCACTCTATTTATCTTTTAAATAAAAATATCTTAGTAGAAACGAAAATAGTTAGTAATAACAAAACCGATATCTTAGAACAAATAAAAGATATTATATCATCCCTTACTATTAATAGTCCTAAATCTAAATATATTGATGAGACTTACTTACCCCTTATACCGGAAAATACTAAAGTTTTAAATATGACCCTAGAAAATAATTTATTAAAGATTAATTTTAGTAAAGAATTTCTAAATGTTAATAAAAATACAGAAGAAAAAGTAATTGAGTCTTTAATATATTCTCTTACCAAGTTAGATGAAGTTAAAGAAATAATGTTATTCATTGAAAATGAAAAATTAGATTGTCTACCTATTTCTAAAAAGAAACTCCCCCTTACTTTAACTAAATCCTTTGGTATTAATAAAGTTTATAATGTAAATAATGTATTTACCATGGATGTCTTAAACTTATATTATTATACTAATATTAATGATGAATACCACTTAGTACCAGTATCTATATTTACTAACGATAATAAAGATAAAGTAGAAATAATTATTGAAGAGTTAAAAACATCACCAATTCATCAATCCAATTTAATGAGTTTCTTATCTAGTAATGCTAAAGTTTTAGATTATGAAATTAAAGAAAATACCATTCGTTTAGAGTTTAATAGTTACCTTTTAGATAGTTTTTTTAATGATTCTTTAATTGAAGAAGTAAAATATGCAATTAGTAAATCTTTTGAAGATACTTTAGGAATTAGCAACGTAAGTTTAGTAGTTAATGGCAAATCTATCTAATTTTTGACAGATTTTTAATAAAAATAAGCAATTTTTAATAGTTTATCTTAATTTTACCCTTGCAAATATATAACTTTTAGTTTATAATTTTATTTGTGCTGATTGATATGTTTCCATAGCTCAGCTGGATAGAGCATACGCCTTCTAAGCGTACGGTCGAGTGTTCGAATCACTCTGGAAACACCAGTATGAATAAATCCCCGTAAATACGGGGTTTTTTAATGCCAAAATTTATCTAAAGGCTTAAACAAAAACTAGTCATTAAGGATATTAACTCTAAATAAGAGTTACATAACTGACTAGTTTTTTATTTATTTTTTGCTTATCTTTTAATACTTACTTCACAAGTATTAGCAAAAGTATTTTCGATAATATTACAAAGAATATCTAAATTCATAGACTGACCATGATTTAACTCATAACCTCTACTATAATCACCACTAATTTTATTAAGGTCAGTTTCTGCCAATCTATTAACAACTAAACCGTAAAATTCTACTTTTTCTGATTGCTTTAACGATATCAAATAAGATTTAAATGTTGTTAATTGCTCATTGGTTAATTTAGAAGGTATATAAAGATTCATAACATCACCTTCAACAACCATGACGATTTGCCCAACAGCAGCTAGTTTAACGCTTGCATTATTTATATCGGTAATTTCACAACCATAATTATCTTTTATATAAGAAGCTAAAATAGCTGAGTGATGGATATATTCAGCATTATGAATTTCTAGTTCTCCATCTTCTTTTAAAAACATTATGGAAGCTTCATATTCATTAAAAAGCTTTTCTCTAGTATGCCCGCCCGGACTGATTCCTAACTTATTTTGTTGTAAAGAATTAGCGTTTACTAAGCTTTCTTTTAGCTTTTTTGGTATATCCGCAATAGTTAACGGACGATTAGTAACCACTGGCATCGTAAATAAATATTTTATCATTAAAATATCTTGCAGTGATAATTCTTCTTTTTTTAATATTTCTTTAGTCAATTCTGGATAGTAAAAAACAAGGCTTAAACTATTAAAGAAAAAATCATTTTCTAACCCTAACTTTTCCATTACTTTTAAAGTTTCTTCTCTAAAACTTATATAATTTTTCTTAACTAATAAAGTTAATAATAATTTTCTATCTTCATAAGAAGCACTGGCAAACTTTAAAATTACTTCTCTTTTTAATGCTGGTTCTATTTCTTTAAAGAAATGGTTAAAAAAGCGACTTGTTAATAACATCATATCGGTAGGAACAGTATCCCCAAGTATTTTTTTAGTATCATCATCTATCTTTAAAGTTGTTAAAGGATTAGCAAATATATTAAGGGAAAGCTTTGCAAAAAAATCTATATAATTAGGCTTAAATTTATCAATTAGTTCAAAAGCAAAAACATGATCGCAGAAATTTTCGACCTTACCATTTTCTTTTACTGTATTAGTAGAATCAGCTAAGTTTTTGGCAATTCCCCATTTATGGGTTAAGGCCGTAGGACTAATTAAGATATCAACATATTTATCATTTTTTAAAATTTTCTTATAGGTTTCAAAAGAAGTAGTATAAAAGTCCAAAATAAGTTCGGGTACTTCCTCTAATAACTCAGTAATTTTCTTTTGATTCACCATATATTCTGCTATTCCAAAACTTTTAAAAGCTGCTAATAAATTACTTTTAAAATTAGCATTGCCAACTAGTTTTCTCAAAGCATCAGTTTTGTTATTTATAAGACTACCAATCGCACCATGGTCGGTTTTAAGTTCTTGAAAAATAGCCGTTTTACTATCGTTATCATGTTTATCAAATAACAATAGTCCATATAAAAGTAAGGTATCATTACTTACTTTATCATTTAACATCTTAGTTAAAATATTCTTATCCTTTATAACCCCTGAAATTTCACCATTATTAAGTAAAATCACATTTTTTACTTCTTCACTAAAATCACTTTTAGTAATTTCAGTAAGTTCTTCGGCATTTAAGTTATTTATCGTATCTAAATAAGAAAGTTTAGAATAAGAATCGGTCGTTAACAGCTTTACTTTTGCTACAACATCGACATCTAAATTTAATATCTGTCTTAAAATGTCGTCATCAATTCCCTGCTTTTCTATCTTACTTTGAAGACTTTTTAATTTTATTTCTTTAATTTTTTCTTTTATCAGATTCATTTTAGCACCCCTACTTTTTTAGTATATCACAACTTGCCATCTAATATCTTTTATTTACTTAATAGCAAAAAAGAACTATACAGTCATTAGTTCTTCTTCTTTTTCCTTTTGTTTTTCATCCACAATTTTATTATATTTATTAATTAATTCTTGAACATCATTAAGACTACTCTTTTCTTGGTCTTCTGGAAGTTCTAATTTTTTAATTTCTGTATTAGCATCCTGTCTAATATTTCTTAAAACTACTTTAGCATCTTCACTTAAAGCCTTAGCCTGTTTAACATATTCTCTTCTTTTATCTTCCGTTAAAGCTGGAATAGTTATAATTAACATTTCCCCATTATTAGTTGGATTAATTCCTAAATTAGCAGCAATAATGGCATGTTCAATATTTTTTAAGGTACTTCTATCAAAAGGCTTAATAAATAATTGACGAGCCTCTGGAACAGTAATGTTAGCAATACTACTAATTGGTGTAGGTGTTCCATAAAAATCAACCGTAACACCATTTAACATAGAAGGATTAGCTCGTCCTGCTCTAATACTCACATATCTTTCTTCTAAATTATCAATTGCCTTCATCATTTTCATTTCAAATTCATCTAAGTTCATATAGTCATTTTAATCTTTTTTAAGATTATTTCCTTTCTTTAATTAATCTTCACAGTATCATTATAAGTGATATCCCCACTATTTACAAGCATATTCATTCTTACATTTTCATATTTATCCATATATAATTCATATGATTTAATCTCTGTATCAATCTTATCTTCAAGATAACTTTTTTCCGTATCTAAAATATCACTATTTTTTATTTTACCAGCACTTTTTATTTCATCCATACTCATAATATGTCCATCACTTTTCTTAAAAGTATAATATTTTAAAGTATTATTATCTACATCACTAGTAATATTAAGATGTCCCTTAACTACCCCAATAGTAAGATAATTAGCACTTTCTAAAATATCATATTTAATATAATCAGCTTCATAAACATTATTATCATCATCTAATTCATAAACAATATCATTTTTATCAATAGATACTTCATCTAATGTTTTGATACTATTTTTAGCAGAGACCATCTCTTTATTTAACTCTTCTTCTAATTTTTTAGCATCTTTATTGTCTATATTAAGATGAATAGTATTATAAACTAAATCTAATTCTTCTGATACCGTATCACTATCAGAAAAATAAACATAATCATTATTTTTATCAAGTCTAATATCATTAATTTTAGTAGTACTAATACTACCTTTATTTCTTATTAAATAATTACCCCCAATTAATAAAGCAAACACAATTAAAACAAAAATTATTACACTAAGATAATTCTTTTCTTGCATCAGTTATAATCAGCCTCACTTAAATAAGTATTTATTTTATTATGAAAATCATTAACGGTATCACTATTCCAATAAGTATTTGGTTGCATATCATAAGATACTAAAGATGTTTCATCATCATAATTAACTATTTTACCATCTTTTACAAATATTAAAGCAGGTGTAAATAAATATTCCGCTCCCATATCAGTTATTTTTAAATACTTACTTAACAAATCCTCAATTTGACGGAAATTCTTAGTTTTTTTAGTTCGATCTTCTATAACATCATAATAATAAACTTTAGTAATGTTATTCTCTTTTAAAATTGGATATAACTGCCTAACATACTCTTGCATCCAAGCATTACTTGAAAATCCTACCAATATAATCCCCGTCTCATTATTTAAAATTTCTAAAACTTTACTAGAACCAACATAAACAAAAGGATTATCTTTTTCAATAGTAGTATATTCTTTACTAAATCTTTCAGCATCTGTAATTGTTGAACTAAAGTCTTTTTTGCCTAGGTAAATAAAACACCATATTAAAAATGCAAATAATATTAAATATATAAAATTTCTTGTAAATCTTTTCATTAATCATACTTCCTAATCTTTAAACTTAAAGACATAACCTTCAATTTCAATATCATCATTTAAAGTAGCACCTGCATTTAGTAGGGCTTCTTCTACTCCCATGCCTTTTAATTTTCTGGAAAATCTAGCAACAGATTCATCTTCAGTAAATTTAGTCATTTTAAATAGCTTACTAATTTCAGTACCTTCAACTCGCCACATGCCATTTACTTTTTTAATAGTAAAAGGTAAGACATTTTCATACTTATAAACAACATGAGAAGCATAATCTTTTGCATCATAAATTTGGCTCTTAGGGGTAGCCTCAATAATATTCATTAATTCTTCCATAGCTTTATCAATTCCATCTTGTCTAATAGCTGAAATAGGAATAACCATAACTTCTGGATAAGCTTTTTTAAATTTTTCTAAATTAGCTTGGGCATCTGGTAAATCCATTTTATTAGCTAACACTACCATTGGTTTATTAGTCATTTTTTTACTATATTTAGTTATTTCAGTATTAATGATTCGATAATCCTCGATAGGATCTCTGCCTTCACTACTACCCATATCAACAACGTGAGCTAAAACTTTAGTACGTTCAGCATGTCTTAAAAATTTAAGACCTAAACCAATACCGTCCGCTGCTCCTTCAATTAAGCCTGGTAAATCTGCCATAACAAAACTACGTTCATCACTTAATTTTACTACCCCTAAATTAGGTGATAAGGTTGTAAAATGATAAGCCGCAATCTTAGGTTTAGAAGAACTAATTACGGATAGAAGGGTTGATTTACCAACACTTGGGAAACCAACTAAACCAACATCAGCTAAAACCTTAAGTTCACACTTAATAAGTTTTTCTTCCCCAGGTTCTCCATATTCACTAGTTTTAGGAGCAGGATTTTCATGAGTAGCAAAGGCTTTATTACCACGGCCCCCACGACCACCATGACAAACAACAAAACGTTCTTTATCATGAGTTAAATCAACTAAAACTAAATTAGTACTAGCATCATACACAGTAGTTCCTTCAGGAACTTTTATAATGATATCCTTAGCATCCGCTCCAGTTCGGTTAGAGCCCTTACCATTCTCACCTTTTTCCCCTTTAACAATTTTATTATATCTTAAATCAACTAACGTTCTAAGACCTTTATCAACTTCAAAAATGATATTCGCACCATGCCCACCATTAGCACCATCTGGTCCTAAATTAGGCATACACTTTTCATGATGAAAAGAAGTACAACCATCGCCACCCTTACCAGCAATTAACTTTATTGTTATCTCATCTACAAACATTATAATGCACCTTCATTTCTTCTCTATTTTACCAAATTACTTATAGTATGTCTAATTAATTTCTAGATATTTATAAGATAATTAACATATTTTAGACTTAAAAAAACTATGCATTTACATAAATCTGTTCATTTGACGCATAGTTTCTTTTATTTGTTTTTGAGAAGGTTTCCTTCCCATACTACTAAACATAACCTCAATCATTTTTTCATTTATTGGTGGATTTTTCTTCATTTCTTTTTGAACCATTTTTCTTGTTACAATAAAACCAATAACAAAACCAATGATAAGCCCAAAAAGAATCAATAATATATCGTGTAACATAATTATTCACTCCTCAATAAGGATTGTACTAAAAAAAGTATTTTTAAGCAATACTTTCTATCCAAAAATAATCCTGATTTTGAAAATCACAAGCAAAAAGATTACTATTTACTTTTAACTTGTTAAAAAATTCAGGTTTAGCTGAGGTTGTTTCCATAATAAGATAGGCATTACCTATTCTTAACTTTGTTTCTTCATCATTATAATAATTATTATATATATGGGTATTCATAAACTTTGTATAATGATCATTATTTCTATAACTAGTAAATAAATAGTTATTTAACTCTATCTTATTAATTGGACTTACCATCTTCTCATACATATTAATTCCATATTCTTGTTCCGTTTCATTTAACATATAAATATTTTGAAAAGACTTAAATAAATTATATGGACACACTCTAGTTAATGTTTTAAACTCATTATTAATATTAAATATATAAAACTTTCTCAAAAATCATCACCTATAAAAAGTATATATTATTATATTTAAAAATCATGTCGAATTATAACACTAAAATAAAATTTACTAAAAAAGAACTAAACTTAGCTCTTTTAAATTTCTATATAATTATTAGTCTTATATATTTTATCATTTATCTTAATATAAATACTATATTTACCACTTAAAGTTTCTTTATTAATATATCTCGTAATATTAATACCTTCATTAGTTTCTTCTTCTGTAAAAATATCTACACATAATGCTGTATAAGGTTTCTTACTTATTATTTGATCATAATAATTATTAGTAAAACCTTTTCTTAAGATAAAACTAACATTTTCCCCTTTTTTAAACTTACCACTTATTACTAATCTATCTTCTTCATTAGTTATAGTAATATTTCTCTTATTATAATCCTCATCTATTTCTACTGTTTTAATAAATTTATTATCTTTTTTACTTACCTTTGTTTCTCCTAGGCTACCTAATCTTTTACCTAAAGTATTTTCATAATCATTTTCGGTATAAAGACTTAATTTTTCTACTCGGTAATTATTAGTTGGTAATACTATTTCAAAAATAACTTTATTATTTAATACTTCAACTGTATCACTTTTTAAAGTTGTATTACTTGAAAATCCTGCTGGTTGATTAGAATTTTTACCATCTACATAAACAATACCACCAGAATGAATTATATAATGATTCTTACTTAGATAATCAACATCACTAATATATGGTGAATAAAAACTACTACCTCTTTCTTTACCATATTCATATACTTGTTCGATAGTCATTTTATCAGTATCTATTTTATACATAACCCCTCTAGAATAACTGTTAGTAGCATCAACATATTTAGAACTATCTTTACTTTTATTATTACCATTATCAAAGATAAAGACATAACCTTCTGGGGTAATCATGGCGGCGTGTTGAGACCATTGCCATTCAAAGTCTTTTCCAACAGGAGTAAAGAAATACTTTTGATATTCACTACTCCAATTAGTAGGATCCCCTATTATCCAATTTAACTTTCCAGATGTATAATCAATATTAATAACAGCATCTTGATGTCTTCCGGATAAAGTTATACTGTTAGTAGCCTCATCATACCACACTGAATTATTATGAAACCAATCATAACTACTCCAGTTTTCACTTTTACCATCTTCCATATTTAAAATATCTTTTAAATCCCATGTTTTAATGATATTACCAGTAGTTCTATCAAGTTCGACAATATAATCCTCAACCGTACCAGATTCATTATTAAAATCATCACTGGCTACTAATAAATTACCATTAGGAAGTTCAAAATAATCATGATGATATCCTCCCTTTAGCGAGTATTCATTATAAATATGACCTAAAAGATCTATTTCATATAAACCTGTCATATAATATGGACTATTAACTAGTCTTTCTGTACTAACCATCATATGCCCATTTTTAAGTCTAGTATTATCCCAAACAGCATTATTAGATAAATACCAACGAACATCGCCATTAACATCATAAGCACAAGTATATCCCTTACTAGATGGGGTAAAGAAATATAAATCATTAGTTAATTTACTGCTATCTTTTTTTACACTAGTTGGTAAAACAAAATCATCTGGTAATTTATCTGTTTGAATCTCTACTTGTTTAGTTATTTTCTTACCATCACTTAAAGTATAACTAATATCTACTTTATTATTATAATCAGCATATAACCCATATATAGGTAAATAATGTTTAGTATTCTTAGCAAACTCAGTTTCAATAGTAGTAAGTTTATCTTTGCCTTCAATAGTTATTTTAGGACTTACCTCTTCTTCTGTTTCAAAAAGAATTAAAGCTGTTAGAGGTGAAGCATCATAAGGATCTAATAAAACCTTTGGATTATCAATAGTATAACCATTAGTCTTTATAGTATTTTCTATTTCATTTTGCTTAGTAACTAAAGATGCTGTTAAATCTATCTTGCTTTTACCTCTCAAATTATTATAGGAGTAGAATATACTTCCTAAGATTATTAGTACTATAATACTAATTATAATCGTAATTATTTTTTTATTTCTTTTCTTTCTTTGCATAATTATATCACCTAATAACACTTTACAAAAAAATAGTAAATATTTAAATAACTTCTAAGTTGAATTAACTAAACTTGCGGTTGAGTTATTGTTTTATAAATTAAAAACCAGGTATTTCTACCCAGTATATTTTTAACTTTTTTAAATTATTTTCTTTCTTTGTTTAAATCACGCTGATTGGCGTTTATTTTTTCTTGAAATTCTTTATCCATTTTATCCCAAAATTCTTCCCTAGTTAAATGTTCAATTTTTACTCCTATTTGGGATTTTATATTTGATACTGAATAGAAATTATCAATTAAAGCTTGTCTACCATAAGCATTAGGTAAAAATTTAACTAAAGTAACACCAGCAGTAGTCCATAAGATATGAGTTAAAACACCCGTATCATTATTATAGTTAATACTAAACTGTTCTGTTGGCGCTAACATCGTATCATTTTTGGAAAGAAGTAGGCCTTTTCTAAACATAGTTGAGGCTATTAATATTTCTAAATTTTGATAAATCTTTGTCACATAAATTCCGCGATAAGTTTGGGCGGGCGTACTAGATTTAATACCATAAATATATCTAAAAGTATCCTTAGCATTCATTATTGCCCCACATACATCACTTCCATAGGATGAATTAGGACATCCAGTTGACATATATACACCTGGAATCTTAGTATCATAAATCCAAGCAGCAGCTCTTTCAGCTCCGGTAAATAAATATGGTTTTCTTTTATAAATATTTAAGATTATTTGTTCAACTAAATCTCTATATGGTTTATCAACATAAATAATTATTCTATCGCAGTGTTCCATCCCTGATGTTAATTGATATTTAAATTTTATTGGAACATTATAAAGCCCAAATGATTTGGCTAATTCCTTGACTAATTCATGAATATTATCTGGACGTGGTGCTATATAAAAACGATAATATATATTTTTCATATTATTAATATTAGTGTCCACATGATTATACCAAATGCCTTGGTTTTTGGTATCCACATTAAATGTCTTTTTTACCAACTCTAAGTAATTTTCTAAATCTTTTTCTTTTGCTTCTAATCCAGTTGCTTGATATTTAGATTGATATAAAATATCACGAACAACTCCCTCTTCAATATTAGGATAACATTTTAAAGCAACGTTGGCTAATTTTCTTAACGACTCAGCATCTATTGGCTTTAAACTTTCTTCAATTTCTTTATTTTGTAATTTTAACAATTTCATCACAATTCCCCCTCTTTTGTTCTGCTATCTTAAAACAAATTCCAACATTTGTCAACTAAAAGTATAAATAAAAAGCCCTATATAAGGACTTTAATATCAAAATGGTAGTCTGTATGGAATTCGAATCCATGAATGTTGCCTTGAGAGGGCAATGTGTTAAGCCACTTCACCAACAGACCATATATCACTTGCAACTACTTAATAATACCATATTTATTTTTTTTTGCCTAGTATTTTTCATATTATTTTCTAAAATTTACCCATTAAATAAGTGCAAATGACTATAATTAAATTATTTACGTCTAACAGTAACTTTATCAGTATCTTTTAACTTACCAATTAACATTGTCGAATTAACATCATGGAAGTCTATATTTTTTAAAACATCTTCCTCTTTAAAATTAGCATAACAATATTTACAAAAATGAAAACAAGTATTAAATACCCCAATATCTACTATATTAACACAATTACATAACCTTTCTTTTCGAGCCTTCCAGTTAGGATACTTCTTCCCTGTTAATATATAAGCCAGTTCATGAGATAAACATACTTCCTCATCAAAACCATACTCTACTAAATTTCTTTTTTCAAAACAAGTATGCACTCTTATATGATGTTTATGACACTCCACAGAAATACTTTCTCCCAAGGTTTTATAATCAATCTCTTTAAATTCCCGATAATTTAAAACGTGCTCATTTTTTCTTACATTTTTATAATCATCTATAAACGATATAATTATTTTTTCAATATACCCCTCTAACTCTTCGGCTAACTTTTTTATCGCCTTAATATGATAATCTACCGTATACTTATCATTAAGAAATATCGGATCATATCTAACATAGACATTACTTTTTCCTAAAATCTTACTTATCTCTTTTATATCACTAATAATTTCTTTCTTATCTTTAACATTTACCTCAATATCTTTATGATACCCTGTTAAAGTTACATGAAAAAGAATAGGTTTTTTTATATCTTTTAAATAAGGAATTATAGGTCTGGGATTTTTAGTACAAAAAACAAACATATCAACATCATCAAAATAGATTCTACTTACTTGGGACTCATTAAAAGGATTTCTTACATCAACAAATCCTTCCTTTAATCTTTTAATAAACCATGGTGTATAAAAAGCAACAATATCCGTTCTTCCACTTACATTAAGTATCATAAATCCCCCTCTGTTAAAAATATCACTTATTTAATTTTTTTAAATAATCATTAATAGTATCACTTATTATTTCTAAATAATTATTATCTTTTGACATATAAATACTTCCTAAATCAGTATTTTCTTTGAAAATAACATCTTCTAAAGAAAACTTAGCAATTACCCTTTTAGTAACAGGAGGATTTATAACATTGCCTAAAATAATATCATCAAAACCTCTTGGGGTATCTAAAAGATACATATTTTTATTTGAAATAACTATACTAACCCCTAAAGTCTTATTATTAGCTATAACTTTTGCCTTATCATCTAAGATCTTTATTTCTTCATTTTTTTCTAATTCTAAATCGTACATATTGCCTCCTACCCAAATTTTAACATAATTTTATTTTAAAATATACATATAATAACAATTACTATTTATTAGATTATACTAAAACTAAAAGAAAAAAAATAACGATAAGCATCACTACTATCATTATTTAATTTATATTAACATTAAAATTTATTTGTTTATTTAAAATATTTTATGTGCTCCACATTCATCAGGACTAACCGGTAATCCTAGTAATAATCTTTTATTTAAATCATATTCATTACTAACTTTTTTTATTAAGACAGCCTTATTTTCATCATAAAAGTCAAAACTTTTCCAAACATCTTCGTTTCTTGTATTTTTTAAATAAACATGAGTCGGACAAAGACCTTCTTGCCAAGAAGATTCATATCCTCTTATTTTTTCTACCTCTAATGCTGCATGGTTAAATGTAAATAACATTGGTATTTGTTTCTTAATAGACTCTAAACAATTAATAATAGTTCTATAAGAATTTATTTGAGCCATTCTTTCCATAGGATTTATTTCATAATATTCATTATACAAATTTTCATAATCTTTTAAATAAATTTCAAGTTCTTTTGTTGATATTTTACCAGATAACAACAATTCATTAAATTTCGGATTCTTAAGTGTTCTGTTAAGAAGAGATGCTGTTCTTATCAATTTTGCTTCAATAGATGTATTTTTATAATCATCAGCTGTTTTATGCTGCATTGCATGCTCTAATTCATGTAATATACACTGTGTAATATTTATATTATGATAAAGTATTCGTTCAATAGGATTAAATAATGAATCATAATAGCTGTTTTCTTGACACATAATTTGAATAGGCCAATAATATAGAGAAATTTGTTTTCTTAAATAATTATAGCTAGCACAAGTTTTATCAGATTCTGCCCCACCTAATTTATCAATAAATACTGTTTTTTTGACATAATCATTTAGATCTCTTTTTTTGACAACAATTTCAACTACTTTATCAAGAAAATAATGATCTGGAAAATGTCCGGTCTTTGAATAATCAAAAATTAATTTAAGTATTTCTAATTCCATTTTTTCTTCGTTCATCTTATTTTTCCCCCTAAAAAACAAAAAACAATCCATAGAGATTGCTTATCAAAATAAAACCAACCCCCATTGGTTCTTAAATTATATCGCAATATTTACTTAAAGTCAAATCAAGCATAATAATCGATAATGTTTCGTATGAAAATTTCAAAAACAAAGCATCAACTTTTTTAAACTAAACTAACTTCTTTTTCAAACACAAACCATCTTCTAACTCAGTTAATATACCTGAAAAATTTATTAATTCATATTCACTTGGATATTTTAAAACCAAATAATTACTTATATCACGTATATCTGGTGATACTTCATTTATAAATTCAATCAAATCTCTAAAATAACAATAATTAACACTAATTAAGCCCTTTGATCTTAATAGTTTTTCTTCAATATCTTGAATAAATTTATGTACTTTTTCTTTACTATCTAACTTATCAATAGTAGCATAGTATTGTAAAATATTAGAAAGATAAATAACATCAAATTGATATTTACTTTCTAAACTTTTAATAGCTGTTATATCCATATCATAACAAGAAATACAAACCCCTTTTAATAGCTTTTCTCGTAATTTTTCATAATATTTTTTTTCATAATAAACATTATACTCTTCTTGAATACTTATTATATTATACATAGTATTACGAAAAAAATCAGTTTTGCCTAAAGATAGTTTATGAATATCTAAATAAGAATAAACATAGTTCCAGAATAAAAAAGCATCACTAGATAAATTACCTCTTATTTCCAAAAACTTATTAAAACTAAGAAAATAAGGTGAATTATTTAACCAAAATCCAGCATATAAATTTTCATCATTATAAGTTTTAACAGTCGCCACTTTAAGTTCTAATACATATTTAGCAAATTTATTAAGATCAAAAGTTACAACACTTCGAGCTCCACTTGCTAAAGAATTAAAAACAAAGTCGCCACTAGATGTTACACATAAGATATCTTTATCTTTAACATCAACAACTTTTAAAACATTTCTATGATTTTCATTAGTTGCTAAATAAGTTGGTGAATACTTTGTAAAATCAGAAAAATCACCCATTATTGTATTATTTTTTAATAACTTTTCTAATTTTTTTCGTTCATAAAAATCTTTTAGCATCCTTTCATCTCCTTCCTTTTTTAGATTATTTTATTAATTTTTCATGTCTAAAACATAATTATCTATTTTCATTAGTTTACCTGTAAATGTCAATTACTTTTTAACAATTTATATTTTATTCAAATTATTTTTCAGCAATTTGTAAATTTAATTTGAGTTCTTAAAAGAAAAAAGTACTTAAATAAGTCCTAAGTACTTCTTAACTTCTTCTAAATCATCTAAATGATGTTTAGTATGTCCAATAATTTGGTAATCTTCATGACCTTTACCTAAAATAAGTAATACATCATTATCCCTTAACATATCAAGACCTTTTCTAATAGCGGCAGTCCTATCTATTTCAACCTCATAATTATCTTTAGTTACCCCTTTTAAAATGTCTTCTAAAATTTTATTAGGATCCTCTGTTCTCGGATTATCGCTAGTAAATATAACATAATCACTTAAACGACTAGCAATTTCACCCATAATTGGTCTTTTTAGTGGATCTCTATCGCCACCACAGCCAATAATAGTAATAATTCTTCCCTTCTTATTTTCTAAGAATGAAGTAATAATCTTTTCTACAGCATCTGGTGTATGAGCATAATCAATAACAGCATAACTATTTCTAACTCTAATTTGTTCACAACGACCCCTTGGAGCATAAATATTCTTTGTAATATTAATAATACTATCAATACTAAAACCTAAAGTATTTAAAATACCTAAAGCAGTTAAATAGTTATAAACATTGTATTTACATTTTAAATTAGTTTCTACACTATATTCCTTATCAGCCTTAAAATTAATTAAAGTACCATTATCTGTTTCATGATAACTTAAAATCTTATAATCATTACCATTATATCCTAAAGTTTTATAATTCTTAGTTTCAAAATACTTAGCATAAGCATCATCATTATTAACAATAATAGTCCCCTTTAATTGGTCTAATATTAACATTTTAGCATGTAAGTAATTTTCCATTGTTTTATGAAAATCTAAGTGGTCTTCAGTAAGATTAGAAAAAGCTTCTACACTAAATTCTAAACCTTCAATACGTTTTTCAACTAAAGAATGACTTGATACTTCCATAACAAAGTATTCACATCCAGCTTCAATAGCCTCCACAATCATACTATAGACATCTAGTATTTCTGGTGTCGTATTATTAAGTTCTCTTTTTACCCCTGGCATATAAAAGCCAATAGTACCCATATAAGCCGCTTTTTTACCTAAACTTAAAAGCATTTGATAAGTAAGAAAACAAGTAGTAGTTTTACCATTAGTACCTGTCATGCCAATTAATTTAATTTTATTTACTTCATCTTTATAATTAGTAATTAAATATTCTTGTAACCACTCTTTCGTATTAGGTACTACTAAAGTTTCAACACTATAACTTCCATGTTCACAAACAATCTTACTAGCACCCAATTCGATTGCTTTTTCTATAAAATCATGTCCATCAACAGTTAACCCTTTAATAGCTACAAAAGTATCACCAGGTTTTATTTTTCTTGAATCTGTTTTTATATTAATCATAAAATCTTATCTAATCAGTTAATTTTATTTAAAACTAACTAATTCCTTTCTTTATTTTATCTTTAAAAAGGTAATTTCCTTTTCAAACTTATTATATAATATATCCTCTAATTTGCAACTAAATATCTCTTAATAACTCTTAAAAAATAGTAAATATGTGTCTAATAACTAATTAATTATTAAAAGTTAAACATAAACAAAAAATCTTTAAGTAGTTCATACTTAAAGAAAAATATATCATAACTAAGCTCTTAACTATTTTTCATTATCTTCCTTGCAATGACAATCACCATCGCAACAACAATCATCATCACAACCACAAGTACAATGTCCACAACAATCTTCGAAATCATCATCAAACTCATCATCAAAACCAACATGAAAAGGAATTCCCATATCACGTAATGAGGCTGCTAGGAAAATATTAATTGCTGTTTCCGTATCTAAACCTAAATGATGAAATAAATCATCACATGACTCTTTTAATTCTTTATTAACTTTCACTTCAGTAACTTCCATCATCTTATCTTTTTTCATAAAAAACATCTCCTTCTAAATTTATTATACCCGACTTTAAATAAAAATACTATCTATTTTAATATTTAAATTAAGAATATTTTTTCTTGAGTATTTTCGTTTACAATAAGATAATTGCATGTTATACTATAACAAATTTTAGGAGGATTATGTATGAGTAAAATGATAAAAGAACAAGAACAGGGTAACTTAATTGTCTTAAGTGGACCCTCAGGAGCTGGTAAAGACAGTATAATAAGTGAACTTAAAAATTATTATCACAATTTTTGGGTTTCTATTTCGATGACTAGTCGTAAACCCCGTGGGGAAGAGGTCGATGGCATTGATTATTTCTTTGTTAGTAAAGAAGAATTTGAAAATCACATTAAAAATAATGACTTTTTAGAATATGCCATTTATAACGATAATTATTATGGTACCCCTAAATCTAAAATAGAAGATTTTCTTCATCAAGGAAAAGATGTTATTTTAGAAATAGAAATTCAAGGTGCTTTAAAAATTAAAGAAGAATTTACTAATGCTATTTTCATCTTCATTATGCCACCATCTATGCGTGAATTAGTAAGAAGACTAAAAAAACGTAATACTGAAGATACTGATAAAATTATTGCTAGATTTAAAAAAGCTTACCAAGAGATAAACTACTATAATAATTATAACTACGTTGTTATTAATGATGATTTAGACACCGCTGTAAAAAAAGTTGAAGCAATTCTAATGGCTGAACGCCTACGCGTTTCTCGTATTGAAAATGTTTATGTTGGTAATGCTGAAGAAGAATTACATGAAGGTTTAAGAGATGATGTCGAATTTATAAACCATGTAAAAATATCGGATAGTTCTAATGAATGAAAAGCTAAATAATTATTATAATAAATTTAATGAAAATAAAAGATTAGAAACTAGACATGGTATTATTGAATTTCAAACGACTATTAAAAATATAGAAGAAGTACTTTCTAATTTTAAAAATCCTAAAATCTTAGATGTTGGAGCTGGTACTGGTAAATATAGTCTTTATTTAGATAGCCTAGGTTATGATATTACGGCTGTAGAACTGGTTAAACACAATTTAAAAGTTATTGAAAGTAAGAATAAAAATATTAAAACTTATTTAGGTAATGCTCTTAATTTAGATTTTTTAGGTAATAATACTTATGATGTGATCTTATTATTTGGACCAGTATATCACTTATTTGGTAATGATAAAATATTAGCTATTAAAGAAGCTATTAAACATTTAAATAACAATGGTTATTTAATGATAGTTTATTGTCTTAATGATTTTGCTATTCTAAAACATGGTTTTATAGATGGTAATATCCTAGATAATACTAAGTATGATAAAAACTATCTTATTAAAGATAATGAATCTAATTTATATAGTTTTGATACTTTAGAATCAATAGATAATATAAATAAATTATGCCATTTAAAAAGAGAGAAAATATTCTCTCAAGAAGGTCTAACAGAGTATATAAGACCAATAATCAACAAGATGACTTCTGAAGAATTTACTAAGTACTTAGACTTTCATTTAAAAAGATGTGATTCTCCTTATTATTTAGGTTTATCTCGTCATGTTGTTGATATTGTTAAAAAGTCATAACTTTCCTTGTTATGGCTTTTTAACTTTGAAATATTATAACTTTCTATTTTACAATTTATAACTGTCAGCTAGTCAGGAAATGCGATATGGGTCAGATACTGTCCCTGAGCCTTGTGCCAGAACTTCAGCCTTCAGATTGAAAACTGGCCGAACCCCGCTGCCGAAGCAGTTCACGTAGTCGTCGCTGCTCGCATCGCCATTCGAACCCACGCGACGCACGCTAGCGATGTTACCATTGAAGTAGTCCGGCGAGGAAGCCCACCAGTACTGCCCAGAGTATAAGTAATAACCACTATTGCTAGCATGCCACCCACCGGCTAACACTATTTCGTCCGTACTCAAAAGTCCTATCGGATAAGTTAGAGTACCATTGCCATTAGTGGTATCGCTTACCGTAAATGCATCGTTTTGTTGTGGACATACTAACTTCATACTAGAATTATAAACAGCACTTTCCCATGGTCCATAATTCCAACGATAGGTTGTTTTTTCTGTACCATACCCCAAATTGCTATAACTATCATATGGTTTACCACCACTTATTGAACGATCATTACAAAAAATATTGTCAGCCAAATATTGCTCATTGACAGTTCCTAAAATATTCTTTTTATACCAATCATCTATGTAAGCTTTAATTGTTGAGTCGTTGGTATTTGCATGAGCTGCTGCATAAGTTGAGGCACCAGCAGCACCATACATATAGCCAACATAAGCATTATCACTATTACTACCATTAAATGCACTTTCGCCAATTTGACGATCACTACTTGACTCCCCATTAGCATGTGCCGCTGTTCCATCATATATTACACGAACGGTGCCATCGCCGTTAATTCTTACGATACGCCAATATTTATCAGCAAATTTAACATAATTATTGGTAACATTGCCACGATAATAATAACTGGTGCCATAAACATCTTTAGCCTTACATAAATAACCATCGGTTGCTTCAGCTCCTGTTACATTTGCGGAACCATCATCATTAACACTTGGACACTTATCTGTTGTATCTAACTGAGCAATTATATCTTTTATTGGATTTTTAACTTTACTACCTAACCCAATAGTTACACTAAAAGATTTTCCCATTTGAGAACTTTGGTCACCATTATTGGCATACTCAACCACTAAATAATACCTAGTTTCCGTTAAAGGATTAACAGTAATATTTAAATAACTACTTTCAGCTCCACCTTCTAATAACAAACTTGCACTTTTTGGAATATCACAAGTTGCCTCATCATAATACTGAATTCCTTCATTTACATTTGATGTGCATGTAATTGGCATATCAGATTTATACAATTTCCATGTAACATCATTGCCAAAATCTGCAAAATCTGGTGTTATTTGAATAGATGCCTCCGATGGTATACTATTCTTTTCTCCTAAACCCCTAACTACTACTTCTTTTACACCTTTGAATCCCGGAACTGTATTACTTGGAGCATACTTTCCCTGCATATCCATAACCACATCTGTAGTCGAAGTTGTTGTTAAATTATTTTTTGTATTTTCTGGATTACTTACACTAAAATTAGCTAAATAATAAGCATAAGATGCCCCTATGCCAATTAGACCAACTAAACAAACGGTAGTAATCAAAAATAGCAAATTTTTCTTATTAAACACCTTTTTCATTTCTAACCTCTACATCTATTATTTTCAATCAAAAATAAACAATACTTTAGATTAATATGTACTACAATTACCTATTTACATAACTTTTACATATTTCATAGAGTTTAATACTCTATGAAAAGTCTAGGTGAATACTAGCTTTAAATGACTATTTGACTAGAAATTTGACCAGAATAGAAATAAAAAAATAACTAGATTTATACCTTTAAAACCCTATAAAAGCTTAGATTTTCATTTGTTTTTATGACTAGAAATTTGACTACAAAAAGATTTAGTTACTACATAAAAAATGTTTAAAAAGCATTATTTTTATGCTATATTTATAGTATAGATTAAAAATAGATAACGTATTTTCAGTTTCATAGAGTATTAAACTCTATGAAAATTTTATCATATAATAATATATCCAATTTCCAAGAAAGCATACTAAAAAAAGTTAATACTAAATTTTCTTAATATTAACTTCCACTATTTCACTATATTTACTTGTTCTTACTGGATTATGCCATGCTCCAACTCCAGATGATACAATTAACCTTTTATCCTCATAATAACCATATTTTAAGAAATAACCTAACGGCCATATTTGACCTGCATGGGTATGACCAGATAACTGAACTATTACTTTTGGATCCATATTTTTTATGACATTAGGTTGATGATCTAATAAAATTATTGGCTTATCTAAAGTATAAGTTAGACTATTTAAATTACCTCTTTCTTTATCTTTTAAATCTCTTCTTCCTAGTAAATAAAAATTATTATCAATTAAAATACTTTCATCTTCTAAAACTTGAAAACCACTATCAGTTAAATAACTTCTTCTTTTATTATTTAATAAATCATGATTACCTTCAACATAATAAAGACCATATTTAGTTTTAATCGTTCCTAGTTTAGCTATTACTTCTTGAGTTTTACTATCTTTACTAAACTCATCTATTAAATCACCGTCTATAACAAAGATATCATAATCTTTATTACTTACCTCATCAACTAATCTTTCTAACTTACCTTTCGATAGAGTTGATAAATGCACATCACTTACATAAGCCATTCTTATATCTTTAGTTATATCACTATTTTCTAAATTATAAGTCGTAAAATGTAAATTTTCGACATTTATTACTCCCAGTATTACAATAATAATAGGTATTACAAAGCACAAGTAAAAACTTTTATCTAAATATTTATTCTTAAATACTTTATGGATAACATAATATAAAGCATTAAACATCAAAACATAAACAAGATAAGTTGATATAACACTTCTAAATAATAAACAAACTAAAACACCAAAAATAACCCCTATTCTCTCGTTTTGCTTTTTTACCTTCTTTTGCATATGATAATATTCTTCTATATTTTTAATTGCTAAATATGAAGTTATTACCCATAAAAAAAGAAGTATTAAAGCATGTATTATAGACATACTATCCCACCCTTTTTATACTTCTAACTAGTATCTATCTCTACTTCTTAAGAATGGAGGAATATCAACATCACCGTCATCCTCATCTTCATCTTTATTATTATATGAATCCATTCTTGTATAATCAGTATCATCTTCTAAAGAATCACTATCCAAATTATCATCAAAACCAGTTGCAATAACAGTTACAATTACTTCATCATTTAAATTTTCATTAATAACAGCACCAAAGATTGTATTAATATCCGTATTGGCAGCATTTCTAACAACTTCAGCAGCATCTTCAGCCTCAAATAAAGTTAGTGAATTACCACCTGTAATATTGATAATCGCATCGGTTGCTCCATCGATAGTCGTTTCAAGTAGTGGGCTTGATACAGCTTGTTTAGCAGCTTCTACGGCTCTATTTTCACCAACACCAATACCAATACCAATAATGGCATTACCACGTTTTGACATAATTGTCTTAACATCAGCAAAGTCTAAGTTTACCAAACCAGATACTGCAATTAAATCCGATATTGATTGAACTCCACGTCTTAAAACATTATCAACTTCTTTAAATGCTTCCATCATAGGAGTTGTTCTATCAATGATATCTCTTAATCTATCGTTTGGAATAACAATAATAGTATCCACATGATGTCTTAATTCTTCAATACCAATTTCCGCATGATCCATTCTCTTCTTACCTTCAAAACGGAATGGTTTAGTAACAATACCAACTGTTAGAGCTCCTAAATCTTGAGCAATCTCCGCAACGATTGGAGCCGCACCCGTACCAGTGCCTCCTCCCATACCGCAAGTAACAAAGACCATATCCGCCCCACTTAAGGCTTCTTCAATTTCTTTTTTACTTTCTAAGGCAGCTTCCCTACCTACATCAGGATTAGCACCAGCTCCTAAACCATTAGTAATACTTTTACCTATTTGTAACTTAGTCTCAGCTTTACTAACATTTAAAACTTGTAAATCGGTATTTGCAACAATAAATTCTACTCCTTGAACACCCGATTCAATCATTCTATTAACGGCATTACAACCGCCACCACCAACACCTATAACTTTAATCTTTGCAATTTGATCCATTTTCATCTCGTACATAAACACTCTCCGTTCCAGTTATTCAAAGAAATAGTCAAAGACTTTACCAATAATACTATTACTACTAGTTTTTGCTTCACTTTCTTCTTTACTAAATTCTTCTTGTTCTTCTAAATTTAATATGGAATAATCGTAATTTTTTAACTTAGCATTATAATCATACCATTTAATTAATCCAAAAGTACTAGCATACCTTGTATCTCTAATTCCAATTGTATTAATATAGCCAATGCGTGCATTCTTCCCAAATATTTCTAAAACATTTAAGTCAAAATCACCTATATTTGCTATTCCACCTGTACATATTATATAACTTATTTGCCTTTTTGTTAAGGTGTTAATTTGCTTTTTAGCCATAGAAAGTATCTCCTGCACCCTTGATTCTATAATTTCACTTAAATTAACCTGATTTATTATTAATTTATCCCCATTATTATCTTTAAGTTCTATTTTTTCTAAGTTATTAGCATTTTTACTACTACCAAGTCCTAACTTTTTATATACTTCCTTAGCACTATCCAAAGATATCTTATAAACATAACTAATATCTTTTAAAACATTTAAACTACCAACTTTTATCTTTAAGGTATTAACAAGTACTCCCTTATTATAAACAGAAATACTAGTACTTAAATAACCTATATCAATAATAATGCCACAAGTAGTATCCATATCATCACTTTTAAAAGCAAAATAATTACCTACAACATCATAACTTATATCAACAACACTTACTCCTAAGTTATCAAGTACTCTTAAGTATTTATAAACATCATCTTTACTTGAACTAGTAATAATACTTTTAACTTCTAGTGACCTGCTAAAAGTATTAACTGGTATATCTGTTTTACTAGAATCATCTAATGTATAATATAAAGGTGTAATATTAACTAACTCCATATTATCTTGAACTACATTTTTTCCTGACAAATTAACTACTTTTATCATATCATCTACGGTAATTAAATTATCTTCATTTTTTATATCTATTCTTGCCCTATTAATTGTAAAAGATGCACTATCTGTTGGAATAGTAAGTAATGTCTTTTTAATTTCTATTCCTAATTTTTCCTTAGCATCACTAAGTAATTTTTTAATAATACCTTCTAAGATATCATAATCAATAGTCATATCTTTTTTTACAGCATCATTATTTACTATACTACTCGTTAAGACATATAATTTTTTTTTATTTATTTCTGCCACTATAAGTTTTATACTAGCATAACCGATATCTAGACTGGACATTATTTTTCGCATAAATACCTCTACCCTTTTTCATAAATTAATTATACTAAAGTTTATTTTCATTTGCAAGATTCCAACTTAAAAAGACTATTAAGAACCCTTAATAATCTAAGTTTAAGTCTATTATACTTATCAGAATAACTTATTTGTTAATTAAAGTTTGAAAGAATCCCATTAATTCATTTCTTCTTAGAACAATAACCACAGCAGAAACAACAACAATTATAATTAACATAACAACTGGTATGCTAACTTTACCATTCTTTTTACCACTATCTCCTGTAGTTGTATTATTATCAACAACACCCGGTGTATTTACATTACTATTTGGAATACTACCAACATTTATAGAATTATCTAAAGTTACATCATTACCTGCATTTAAAGTTGGCTCTGGATTTAAAGGAGTACCACCATTATTAATATTTTGATTATCTAATAAATTACTATTTACTTCCTTTAAAACATTTTGATAATTAGCATTATTTATATTATCACTACTTACATTAGAATTAATTTCTACCGGATTATTATTACCAGTAATTTCTGGATTAACATTTCCATTAGAATTAACAGCAACATTATTTTCTAAATTAATAGCTTGATTGCTACTATTATTTGAAATATCCGTATTCATTGCAGGAGCAATACTTCCATTACTACTAAAATTATTTACAGATACAGAATTATCATTTACTATCCCATTATTTACTGGATTTGTATTTTCTATATTACTAACAGTATTTATATCTGCTACTGGCTCTACTGGTGTATTAACAGCTTGAGGGATTGACTCTTGATTAATATTAGCATTAAATGTTGGTTGGTTATTAAATTCCGTAGGTGTTTTGGATTCTAAAACTGGTGCAGCATCACTACCAAAAGTCTCGTTTGTAACACCTAAATTACCATTATCAGTTAAATTAGCTGTATTTTCTGTAGTTTGAATATTTTGATTATTTGTATTTTCTGAATTTTCTGTACTAACTGATTCCTTAACAACAAATTGATTATCCAAACTTGGTTGATTAAAATCATTATTTTGTTCAAATGAAGGAACATTATTTACGTCTTGAATACTATTTTCTCCTTGATTAGTAACAGTATTTAAAGGATTAGCTTGACTGGTACCATCACCAGAATAAACATTGTTATCTAAATTTTGATTAACATTATTTTCTTGAACCATAAAAGCATTAAAATCAGCTATGCCACTATTACTACTTTGGAAAGTATCTCCATTATTAGCAGGAGAAATGCTTTGATTTACGATACTAGAATCACTATTACTTGGTTCATTACTACCTAGATTAACCTCAAAAGGATTAACAACATTACTAGCATCATTACCCACTGTCTCTTTAATCTCTGGTTGTACTTCTGAACCAACAGATTGATTATTTTCTTGTAAATGGTCACTACTTGTCATATTAGTAAAAGCATCAAGAGCAAGAGCAGTAAGTTCATTACTACTTTCTAACTCTTTATTACTAACATTACTAGCCGTTGTTTCACTATTATTTAAGTTAGCATCAATACCTAAAGCTGCCTTGTTTCCATCACTACTAACACTAGTTTGGTTATTATCAGTATTGCCGAAAACATCTTCAACACTTAAAGAAACAGTATTATCTTTAGCTTGTTCATTTATATTAGAATTATTATAGTCATTACTAACTGGTTTTACTTCTTCTTGCGTACTAGACGCATCATTCCATGTTCCAAAAATATCATCGACATTTATATCACTTGCCGTAGTGCCATTACTTACATTAGTATTAGTATTTGCTACTTCACTACTAGTTGGCATTTGGTTACTTGTTGTTTCATTATTTTGAATAAAAGAAGAACCATCAAAATCAATTACCCCATTATTATTCTCATTACTCATATTGCACTCTCCATATCATACTAAAAATTATAACACAAAAAGTTTACAAGCAAAATAAAAAAGTACCAATAAATGATACTTTTTAAAATTAAGCTTCTTTTTTAGTTGTTTTTTTAGCAGTAGTAGTTTTCTTAGCAGCAGTTTTTTTAGCTGGTTTTTCTTCTACTTCTTTAACCTCAGTTGCTTTTTTAGTAGTTGTTTTCTTTGCAGTAGCTTTTTTAGGAGCTTCTTCAGTCTTAACTTCTACCTTTTTTTCAGCCTTAACAGCAGCTGGTTTATATTCTTTACCTGCTAGTGCTTCTTTAGCAATATTTACTAAGTTAGTAAATGCAGCTTCATCACTAATAGCAAGTTCAGAAAGCATCTTACGGTTTACTTCGATATTTGCTTTAGCAAGACCACTAATAAATTTTGAATAAGAAATATCATTCATACGGCAAGCTGCATTAATTCTTGTAATCCATAATTTTCTAAAGTTTCTCTTATTTTGTTTTCTATCACGGAAAGCATAATTACCACTGTGGAATACTTGTTCTTGAGCAGTTTTATATAATCTGTGTTTTGAACCAAAGTAGCCCTTAGCTTCTTTTAATACTTTTCTTCTTCTTGTTTTGGAAACACTTCCACCTTTAACTCTTGTCATCTTCTACACCACCTTACTAGATTCTATCCTTTAATTTCTTAGCGAAAGTATCATTTAATACTCCCTTATTTCTTCTTTGTCTTACCATTTTTGCTGAATCTTTTGCTGTTTTATGGTTACCATTACTCTTCTTATATGTAACAGTACCGTTTTTCTTAGCATTTAAAACTTTGCTACTTGCTTTATGAGTTTTTTGTTTGCATTTTGCCATAATAACATTTCCTTCCTTACTTATTTACTTTTGGTGCCAATAGCATAAACATATTTCTGCCTTCTAATTTTGGCTTTTCTTCGATAACGGCTACATCTTCAAGTTCTTTTGCGAACCTTTCAAGTACCTCGGCTCCTAACTCAGTATGAGCCATTTGACGTCCCTTAAATCTAATTGACGCTTTAATTTTATGACCTTTAACTAGATAATCATAAGCATTTTTTTTACGAGTATTAAAGTCACCAATATCAATAGTAACTGATAATTGATACTCCTTTAACTCTTTATTGTTCTCTCTTTGTCTTTTTTGTTGTTCTTTTAACTTCTTTTGTTTTTCATAACGATACTTGTTGTAGTCCATAATTTTAGCTACAGCAGGATTACCGCTTGCATTTAATAAAACCAAATCAAGTCCTGCATATGATGCGAGTGTTAACGCATCTCCACGTTTTTTAACTCCCATTTGTTCACCATTTGGACCAATAACCATCATTTCCGAAACCCTAATCTTATCATTAATAGGCATTTCATTCTTATCTTTTGCTATATAAACACACCTCCACTATTATTATATTTAAAAAGGCAGATACCTAGTATCCACCTATCTTACCTAAAAGTTTTCTTCCTTCCTGGCATTGAACCCACTTTACTAATTTAAAGTCAGGTGAATTTGTGGATACAAATTGCTTTCCTTTTTAATAACAATTAAGATTATAACACATTTTATTGTGAATGCAAGTAAAATATGCTATTCTTACCAGATATTTATGTTTAACTTATGATAATGTCTTAATAGTTATCTTTTGAAAATGTCTTATTTTCATTTATAATATGTCACCGAGGTGACTTTATGAGAAAG